>Ga0101944_10001280_pt1 | contig 54586 bp, 38 predicted proteins | sample DewCreD2012metaG_FD_75245 | JGI IMG/M metagenome (GOLD analysis project Ga0101944, IMG submission 75245) | Hot spring sediment bacterial and archeal communities from British Columbia, Canada, to study Microbial Dark Matter (Phase II) - Dewar... ...
GGAGGACACGGGCTGAAGCCCGCACTACGAACGCGCGGGGCGCGGCCTCTCGTCCCTGGCCCAAGCCGCGGGCGGGGCGGGCCCAGCACGCTCCTGAACCCAAGGCGGAAACGGACGCAGCGAGGGAAGGGCATTGCGGAGTGCGGAGTGCGGAGTGCGGATTGAAGATGAGAGAATCTGAAGGGCGTGGCCCTTTTCGGACAGCGCTTGCTCCGATGTCATTCTGAGCGCGCGACCGCCGCCAGGCGGGCGCCGCGAAGAACCTCTCAAGGGACACCGCGACGTGACGTAAGTGGCCACCCCCACGCCACTTGGCCCCTCTGAAAGGTTCTTCGCTCCGTTTCACTCCGCTCAGAATGACAAGAGGGTGCGGCGGTGGCCGCCGGCAACCGGGGTTGTTCCGTCCGAAAAGGGCCACGCCCGAATCTGAAATCGGCACTCGGCAATCGCAGATCGGCAATCGCCTGGCGCCTTCCGGCGGGCGCCGAGACCTTCGACCCGTCCTCGGCTCGGATGCGGCCCGCCGACGGCCTGGCCAAGTGACGCGGCGTGAGGCCGCAAGGCCCGCTCTTTGACAACTCAGACGTGTCCGCGTGCCGCGTGCCCGGAGAGGACGCCAAGACAGGGTTCTCTCTGGGCACGCGGGACGCGGCGCGTGGCTTTTTGTTTCCCGGAGCCAAGCGATCCGGGGGGATGGTGCGCCCCGGGGAGGCTGCAAGCGCCAAGCTGCAAGCCAGACAAACGACAGGCTTGCGGCTTGCGGCTTGTGGCTTGCGGCTTGTGGCTTGCGGCTTGTGGCTTGTAGCTTGTGGCTTGCCGCTCTCCCGGCCGCTCGGCCTTCCTGCGGGCGGGGGCGGGGCCTCAGGGTGCGCCGGAGAAGAAGGTCTCGCGCCAGAGCATCAGGTTGGCCACGCGCCAGATGGGGCGCATGGCGGCCAGGCGCCCGGCGCGGTAGGCCGCCCAGAGACGCGCGAGGCGGGAGCCGTCCCACCAGTCGTTCTTGGCTGCGATGGCCCGCTCGATGGCCTGGCCGAGGAAGCCCTCGGCGGCGGCGCGGAACCAGGCGCTCTCGGGGGTGGCGAAGCCGATCTTGTCCTGGCGGTCGAGGATGGGCTGGGGGACGATGCCGGCCATGGCCTGGCGGAGGAGCCATTTGGTGGTGCCGCGGCGGATTTTGAGGTGGGCTGGGAGCGAGAAGAGGTAGGCGACGAGGCGCCAGTCCATGAAGGGCAGGCGGGATTCCACCGAGTGGGCCATGGCGTTGCGGTCCTCGTAGCGGAGGAGCGCGGGGAGGCCCTGGAGGGCGAAGATGTCGTGGAGGCGACGGGTGAGGCGGTCGCCGGGGAGCCTGGCCTGGGGCGGGCCGAGGGAGCGTGCGAGGCGGCGCAGGCGCGGGCTGACCCACGAGACGTCGAGCTCGGGGTAGAGGCGCGCGGCGAGGCGGTACATGGCCCGGCGCGACAGGAGGCCGGCCCCGGTGCTAAGGAGGGCGTAGGGGAGGGACTTGTGGTGGTTTCGGGCGAAGGCAGCGGCCTCGCGCCACCAGGCGCCGAGCCTGCCGCTGAGGAGGAGGCCGGCGAGATGGGTGGGGAAGAAGTAGTGGTAGCCGGCGAGGGCCTCGTCGGCGCCCTGGCCGTCGAGGGTCACGGGGACCCCGCAGCGGCGGGCGAGGGCGAAGACCTCGTGCTGGGCGTAGACGCTGGTAGTGCCGTAGGGCTCCTCCTGGTGCCAGACGAGGTGCTTCTGGTGCTCGCGGAGGCCCTCGACGGTGGGGTGGACGACGTGGCTCTCGACCCCCGTGGCGGCGACGACGAGGTCCACCCAGCGCTTCTCGTCCTCCTCGAAGCCCTCGTAGCAGGCCGAGAAGGTCTTCTGGTTGGCGGGCGTGAGGTGGGGCCTGGCGACGCAGACGATGGAGGAGGAGTCAGTGCCGCCGGAGAGTGCGGTGCCGACGGGGACGTCGCTGCGGAGGCGGATGCGGACGGCGTCGGCGAAAAGCTGGCGGAAGCGCGCGACGGCCTCGGCGTCGGTGGCCGGCGGCTTCTCCAGGTGGTCCTCAAGGGTCCACCATCGGCTCAGGGCGGGGCGGGCGCCGGCCTGGGCCTTCAGCGTGAGGCAATGGCCTGGCGGGACGGCGAGGATGCCCTTGAAGAAGGTGTGGTGGGAGGCGTTGACGAGCTTGTGGACGAGGTAGTCGGCGACGACGGCCTCGTCGGGCTCGCGGGGGACCCAGGGGGCCTCGAGGATGGCCTTGATTTCAGAGGCGAAGACGAGGCGGGCGCCGTCGAAGTGGTAGTGGAGGGGCTTGACGCCGAAGCGGTCGCGGGAGAGGACGAGGGTGCCGCGCCGCGCGTCCCAGATGGCGATGCCCCACATGCCGTTGAAGCGGGAGAAGCACTCGGTGCCCCAGGCATTGTAGGCCTTGAGGACAACCTCGGTGTCGCCGCTGGAGCGGAAGCGGTGGCCGAGGGCCTCCAGCTCGGCGCGGAGCTCGGGGTAGTTGTAGACCTCGCCGTTGTAGACGAGCCACAGCGAGCCGTCGTCGTTGGGCATCGGCTGGGCGGCGGCCTCCGTGAGGTCCAGGATGGCCAGGCGGCGATGGGCGAAGGCGCCGGTCCATTGGCGATTGCCGATTGGCGATTGCCGATTGGCCATCTGGCCGCGGGTGAGGAACAGCGAGCCGTGGGGGTCGAGGGAGAGTGCGGCGAAGCCCTCGCCGTCGGGGCCGCGGTGCCGCTGCACGTCGGCCATGCGGATGAGCAGGTCGGCCGGCGGGGGCGCGCCCGTGAGGTCAATTATCCCTGCGATGCCGCACACTGGTCAATGAACCTCACGATCCAGTCGGTCAGGTCGCACTTGTCGGCGAGCATGGTGGCTCGGCGCTGGGCACAGGCGGCGCGGAGGCCACGGTCGGCGGCCCATTCCTCGGCCAGGCGAAGGAGTTCCTCGGCCTGGTCGGGGCGGAAGCCGCGCGTGAGGCCGTAGCGGTGCTCGAGCTCCTCGAGGACCGAGATGCGGCCGACAAAGGTGTTGCAGCGCAGGCTCGGGGTGCCGAGCACGGCGGCCTCGTGGGTGACGCTCTGGCTGTCGCTGACGAGCAGGTCGGCGAAGGCCAGGGCATCGAGAAAGCGGTCGGGGGCCAGGGGCAGCCGACAGGCGTCGAAGGGCGGGGCGAGGGGCGATTCGGAGGAGACGAAGACGCGCCCGTGGCGCTCCAGGAGGCGCAGCAGCCGCTCCTTCATCTGGGGCGATAGCCCGCGGGCCTTGACATCGTGGTGGGCCTGAAGGCTGACGAAGCGCAGGATGAAGAAGCGCTCGCCCTCGGCCAGGCCAAGCTCGGCGCGGACCCGCGGGTCGGGCGTGAAGCGGTTGGGGTGAAGGTAGGCCAGCTTGTGGTAGCTGGGGTGCTTGACGTGTTTGCGGCCATAGCTCTCGCGGATGGCGTCGGGCGTGACGATCCGGTGGGCGAAGGGGTAGGCGATGAGGCGGAGGAGTGGCACCACGGCACGGTCGTCGTCGGTGAAGAAGATGCTGGTGCCGCCGACGAGGCGCGAGACGTGGGCCGCCGAGGGCGAGGTGCCGATGAGGAACTGCGGGTGGAAGCGCCGGGCGCGGCGCCAGAGGCGCCAGTCGCGCTGGAGCAGTTCGAGGCCGAGGCCCACGACGCCGCGGCGCTGGCGGGTGAGGGTCTCGAAGGGGAGCCCGTAGCGGGTGAGGAGGGCGGTGACGACCTCTTTCTCGCGGGCCGTGATGAGCACGTCGTCGCCCCGCCCGCGCCAGACGCCGATGGCGTTGCGGAACAGGTGGACGTGGGCGGGGTGGCTGATGTCCACCAGGATGCGCACGGCGGATACCCTATGAGGAATGCAGGAAGGCAGGAGAAGAAGGCCGAGACCCGTTCCGTTCCTGCATTCCTGCTTTCCTTAGAGGCCGCCCGGCTTCCGCGTGAGCGTGCGGTTGAGCGGCTTGTTGTGGTCCATGTCGAACCACATGGCGAAGAGGAGGAACTGCATGCTGGAGATGAAGAGGGTCATGGCGGCCAGGGCGTTGATCGGGGGGATGTGGCCGTCGTCATACCAGTAGAGGAGCATCCGCACGGAGAGGACGCCGCACAGGACAAGGAGCAGGACGCCGATGAGGTAGAAGAAGATGAGGGGATGGAAGTCGCGGATGACGTACTTCTCCTTCATCCGCCACAGGAAGCACTTGAGGAGGAGCCAGGACATTTTGGGGATGACGGAGCGGAGGCGGATTTTGGACTTTTCGCCGACGCCGTAGACAGGGGTGACAGGGACGTCTGCGACGCGGAAGTTGTAGACGTTGAGCATCACGAGCAGGTGGTTGGGGTAGCCGTAGCGGGGGTAGAGCTTGTCGAGCGGGAGCGTGGCGAGGGCCTGGCGGCTGATGGCCGTGTAGCCCGTCTGGCTGTCCGCCACGTTCCAGTAGCCCGAGGCGACCTTGGTGAGGAGCGACAGGAAGGCGTTGCCGAGGTAGCGGTAGTGGGGGATTTTCTTCCAGGCGTCGCCGGTGAAGAGGCGGTTGCCCTTCACGTAGTCGGCCTCGCCGTCCACCACGGGGTCGAGGAGGGCGGGGAGGTCGGCGGGGTCCATCTGGGCGTCGCCGGCCATCACCGCCGTGACGTCCGTCTCGTCGGCGAGTGCGCGGCGGTAGCCCGTGACGATGGCGGCGCCGACGCCCTGGTTGGCCTCGTGGCGGAGGGCGATGACTCGCCCGGGCTTGGCCGCCGCGAGCTCGGCCACGCGCGCCGCCGTCCCGTCGCGGCTCGCGTCGTCCACCACGTAGATGCGGTCAACGAAGTCCGGCATCGTCTCGATCACCCGCCCGATGAGGCTTTCCTCATTGTAGGCGGGGACGACGACGGCGATGCGCTTGCCGCGATACATGGGCAGCCCAATCAATGCTATAAGGAATGCAGGAATGCAGGAACGGACATCTGGATGCGCCAGGCCAGGGCGCCTCTCCTCTCCTGCCTTCCTGCCTTCCTCATGGTGTCCTCATCCTCCAATGCACCAGAGGTGGCCGGCGGTGCGCAGGTAGAGCCGGCCGTCCACGGGCGCGGGGGTGGCGAAGAGGGGCTCCCGCAGGTCGTTCTCAGCGATGAGCTCAAACTTGCGGGCGGCACGGATGACGTGGGTGACGCCGGAGACGTGGGAGATGTAGACCAGGTCGCCGATGGCGAAGAAGGAGGACATCGTGTTGTTGACGTTGGGGAGGCGCTCGCGCCAGACGAGGGCGCCGGTCTTGGCGTCGAGACAGGTCGCCCAGCCCTTCGTGTCGCTGGCCATGAAGAGCAGGCCGTTGACGAGGACGGGCGACGAGGTGTTCGGCCCCTTCGCCTCCAGGTCGGTCGCCCAGAGGATGGGGTCGTCGCCCTTGAGGAGCTTGGCCAGGCTGACGGCGTAGCACTTGCGGTAGTAGGGGAGGTAGACGACATCGCCGTCCACGACGAGGCTGGTGACGATTTCGCCGCCTGGGAGGCGCTCGATTGGGCGGCAGGCGAGCTCCTTGCCGGTCGCCAGGTCGTAGGCCCGCAGGTCGCGCCAGCCCCAGATGAGGACGAGTTTCCTGCCCTCGACGGAGGCGATGGTGGGGGGGCGGTGCTCCTCGTGGGTGCCCACGAAGCGCGGGCGCGGCGTCTTCCAGAGCAGCTTGCCCGTGCGGCAGTCCACGGCCGCGACGTAGGGCTCGTCGGGCTGGCCGGCGTCAATGATGATGCGGCCGTCGGCGAGGACGGGCGAGGCGCCGACGCCGTGGGTGATCCTCTCGAAGGGCAGCTCGGTGCAGGTCCACACCAGCTTGCCCGCCAGATCGGTCGCCACGAGGCCGTAGGGGCCGAAGTAGGCGTAGACCCGCTCGTCGTCCACTATCGGCGTGGGGCTGGCCTGGGAGTTCATCGGGTGGCCGCCGAGCTCCGGCCCCGGGGCGCAGGGACGTGTCCACTTGACTGCGCCCGTGGCGCGGTCGAGGCAGATGATGGCGCGGGCGAACTCGCGGCGGGTGCCGAGCCAGTTGCGCTCGACGAGCATCAGGGCGGGAAGGCACAGCAGCCCGGCGACGGCGAGCCGGCCCAGACGGGTCCGCCGCGGCCAGAGGCCCCCCGCCTCGGCCACGAGCCAGATGCCCGCCGCCACAAGCACGACCGGCAGCAGGCTCTCGGGCCACGCGAAGGACGACATGAGGCCGGGCTTGGCCTCCCGCACGTGGGTCATCATCTTGATGGCCACGCGCGCCACGTTGAGCCGGAGGCCCATCAAGCCAATGAGCGCCACGGCGCCGAGGAGCGCAAGCCGAAGCAGGGAGAGGCCGAAGAAGCGGCCGGGCGATTGCTTGGCCCACCAGCCCTCGTCATTGCCGATTGCCGATTGGCGACCGCCGATTGCGACCCTCTCTGGCCCGCTCTGCTGTCTCTGCTCCTGTGCGTGAGACCCGCGCCGTGTCAGCGCGGCGCGAAGCAAGATGACGATGCCCAGGCCGAGGGCGACGGCAGGCACTGCGAGAATGAGCGGCGCGTAGTCCCCGCCCCCCGAGGGCCTGTAGTACTCGGGGTTCGGCCGCGCGAGGAAGACCAGCAGCGCGGCGAGCGCCGCCGCGATGCCCAACACCAGTCGCCCCCGCGACCTCGGGGCGAAACGGCTCGCCGCCAGCATCAGGCCCAGGCACGCCACGGCGCCCGACACCTGCCAGCGCGTCTGGCCAAACGTGTGGCCAGTCTCGGTCCCAGGCGTGAAGACGTAGCCCACGAAGACCAGGTGCCCGACGACGCCCATCAGCGCCGCCAGGGCCAGGACGCCCAGGAACTCGCGCCAGGGGGCGGCGTCCCAGCGCCACACGCTCGGCACGAGGCACACGGCGCCCGCGACCGCGGCGAGCGCCGCGACAACGAGGACGCCCCCCATCGCCGCCCGCTTGGCCAGCGGCAGCGCCGCCGCAGCGTAGCCGGTCGTCACGTACACGCTGTCGCGCGTCACCACAGGCGAGGAGTGGCCGCGGCCGGGGATGGGGGTCTTCCAGACGACGTAGCGGCCGGGCGACCAGGCGACGGGGCCTTTGTCGGAGTGGCTTCTGCCCTGGGCCTCGCCGCCGCGCCAGCCGCGCCACTCGTCGGCCTCGGCCGCCAGCGCACAACCCGTCACGAGGGCCAGCATCGCTCTGAGAACGACTCCCCGCACTCCAAATCTCCTTGTCGCCGGGGGGGAAAGCGCGCGAGAATCCAGCCGCGCGCGCCCATCATGCCATATTCCCTAGCGGCCCGCAAGTGGGCGCAGGCGCAGAGGGCCGAGGAAGGCATGGGACTCGAACCGCTCGACGCTGCGGCGGTGGACGATGCGGAAGCGCACGTCAAGCCGCTCTCTCTTGAGGACGAGTGGCGTGACCTCGAGGGAGAGCCAGCCGGCCCGCGGCTCGGCGGCTTCGTGCTCCCACAGCAGCCTGCCGCCGGCCCAGAGCTGGAGGGACCGCACGCCGCGCGTCCTCTCGCCACCGCAGCCTGCCCCCACAAAGGCGTCGAGGGCCAGCCGCCCCTCGAAGGCCGGCACGGGCAGCTCGGCGGCAAGCTCGAGGAAGTGGAACACCTCGCCGCCGCCCCAGCCTGGGCAGGCGATGCCGAGGGCCTGGCCGCCGTCGCCGCCAACGAGGCCCATCGCCCAGGGGCCGTTGAGGAGCGCTGGGCCGCGCTGCCACTCGTCGGCGCCCCGCGCGACCAGGGGGGCTCCCTCAGGCGGGTTGCCCAGGCCCTCCAGCGGCCTGGCGAGGTCCTTGGGTGCGAGCTCGTTGAAGCCCTCGGCGAGCTTCTTCAGGCGCTCGGCGTCGGCGCGAACCGTTCTGGAGAAGCCGGCGAGCCGCGCGCGCCAGAAGGCGGCGAAGGAGCCCTCGCCCTCGATGCCCTTGAAGCCGCGGAGCGCGGCGGCCACCTTGTCCACCTGGGCGAGCAGGGTGTCGCCGGCGGAGCGAAAGGTGACCTCGGCCTCGGTGGTCTTGCCGGCGGCCATGAGGTCTCCGACGCGGCGCTCGAGCTCCGCGTAGGCGCGGTCGGGCGTCTCCAGGGCCGCCATGGTGCGGGCGGCGTCCACTGTGGCCCGCATGGGCTCGAGGTAGCGCTCGGCCAGACGCGCGGGGTCGAGGAGCGTTTCGGCGGGGGCCTGGGCCTGGAGCTTCTTGAGGTGGGCGTCGAGCTGGTCGAGGAGCTGGAGCGCCCGCGGCAGGTCGGCGGGGTTCTTCAGGCGCGGCGGCCAGTCCACCCCCGGTCTCATCGGGACGAAGCAGGGGAGGATGAAGAGGGACTTGAGGTGTGCCAGGGCGTCGTCGAACGCCGCGGCGGTGGGTGCGAGGGAGGGGCCGAAGACGCGGGCGTAGATGGCCGCGCGGGTGCGGCCCCAGTCGTGCTTTTCGGGCCACCAGGCCCAGAGGCCGAGGGCGCCGGCGAGGTAGTCCTCGCTCCAGACGCACCAGATCATCACCGTGTCGGTGTGCTGGTCGGCGTCGCGGAGGTCGTCATAGGTGGGGTTGCCCCAGCCTGTGGCGAGGGGTTCGAGGGCGAAGTACGGCAGGCAGCCTTCGGGGTCGAGGGGCAGGCGGCCTTTGGGGCCGAGGGGCAGGCCGCCGTCGGCGGCGTGGAGGAAGCCGCCGAGGGCGAAGCGCGGGTAGTTGTGCCACCAGGCGGGCAGGCGGCTGAGGCCGATGCGGCGGGCGGCGGCAACGTTGTCCGCCGCGGGCACGCGGGTGAAGAACCAGGTGATGTCGGCGAGGCCGGGGAGCTTGGCGGCGGCGCGGTTGAAGTCGGTGGCGATGTGCTCGTAGGAGCCCATGGGCGGGGTGATGGCGAGGGCGCGGCCGCTGAAGCCGCGCTCCTTGGCAAACGCGAGCACCCTTTCTATCAGCGTCTCCCAGCCCTTCTTCGCCCCGGCGTCGTCGAAGGAAATCCACAGGCCGTCCACGCCGAGCTTGGCGAAGTAGTCGAAGGTCTCGAGCACGGCGGGGAGGCGGTCGGGCTCGGTGCTGCACGCGACGGTGCCGTAGACGAACATGGCGCGGCGTCGGGCCTGGCGGAGGACCTCGCGGGCCGCGGCCTCGTCGGGGCGGAAGCCTGGGGGTGTGCCGAGGCCGGCGTGGCCGTCGGGCGCATCGCGGATGTCGAGGAAGTTGAGCCGGTAGCGCGCGTAGGCGTCGAAGGTCCCCGGCACCAGGTGGATGCGCATCTGGTCAATCGGGCGCCCGCGCCAGGCGATGGAGGGCCAGTCGCGCACCGAGGCGACGGGGAAGACGACCCGTGTGCCCTCGGGGGCGAGGAGGTCGCAGAAGGCGTGGGCGCCGTAGATGACGCCGCGGTCGTTGCCGCCGGCGATGAGGATGGCTTGACGCCCCTCGCCTGGCTGCGGGCCGGGGGCGCCTGGCGAAGGCCGCCCCTTGTCCTCGACGAGCTCGATGACGAAGCCGTCGGCCCCCGGCGACACGGCGCTCAGCTCCACCCCCTTCTCGGTGCAGAGGCGCTCGAGCCAGGCGTTGGTGGCCCGCTGGCCCAGGAGGATGGCCTGGCGCACGCTCGCGCCGGTGTTCGTAGTGCCGCCTTCAGGCGGTCCTTCCTCCGGCGCGCGGAGCTCTTTCTCGGCGAGGATGGGGAGCTTCCGCTTGAAGCGGCGGTCCACGAAGGCCTGGAGGCATTGGGCGGCGTAGCGTTCGGGCTCGGATGCGTGGTCGCCGAGGACGATTGCGGCGCCGGGCCACAGGAGCTCGGCGGTGCGGCCGGCCTCCTTGTAGAGCTTGGGGCGCGGGACGATGGGGCACGGGGGCTCGGGCTGGGACGGCTCCACCTCGGGCGGGGGGCTCGGCGGCGCCTGCTCCTTGGGGCGCTGCTCGGGCCTCACCAGGGGAGTGCCCTCGACGCGCCAGGGCTGGGGCGGCGGGCTGTGGCGGAAGCGCCACACCTCGCGATAGGCGCTGCGCGCGACGATGACGAGGACGGCGAGCAGTGCGGCGCCCGCCACGGCCGCAAGCCAACGCATTGGAGCATTTCCTCAAAGCCCGCGAACCAGGCATAGCCACGAATCACACGAATGGACACGAATCAGAGAGAATGCCGAGCTGGGTTTGAGACCCCAGAGCGAGCGCCTCTCCCATTCGTGTAGATTCGTGTCAATTCGTGGCCAAGCCCCATGCGCCGCTGGGAGCTACAGCTTGACGATACGGGCGGGGCCTGCGCAGCCGCGCGTCGCGTTGCGGGTGTCCACCACCAGCCGCGCATGGCTGACGACGGCGGGGTAGTCGAAGGCCGCGTGGTTGGCCACGATGACCACGCAATCGGCGCCCGCGAGGGCCTCGGGCGTGAGCGCCACTGAGTCCATCTCCAGGCCGTCGTAGCGGAGCTTGGGGACATGGGGGTCGCTGTAGGCGAGGACGGCGCCGCGTGCGGCGAGGTGCTTGATGATGTCGAGGGCTGGGGACTCGCGGATGTCAGCCACGTCGCGCTTGTAGGCCACGCCGAGGATGAGGATGCGCGCGCCGCGGACGGGTTTGGAGTCGTCGTTGAGGGCGGCGGCGACCTTCTCGACGACGTGGCGCGGCATGGCGGCGTTGACCTTGGCCGCAAGGTCAATGAAGCTCGCCTCCACGTCGAGCAGCTTGGCCTTCCACGACAGGTAGAGCGGGTCAATGGGCAAGCAGTGGCCGCCGAGGCCGGGGCCGGGGTAGAAGGGCATGAAGCCGAAGGGCTTGGTCGAGGCGGCCTCGATGACCTCCCAGACGTCCAGCCCCATCCTGTCGCAGATGAGCGCCAGCTCGTTGATGAGGCCGATGTTCACGCTGCGAAAGGTGTTCTCCAGCAGCTTGACCATCTCGGCGGTGCGGGTGGAGGAGACGGGGTGGACTCGCTCGATGACCTGCGCGTAGAGAGCGCAGGCGACGCGGGTGGAGGGCTGGTTGATGCCGCCGACGACCTTGGGGATGTTGCGGGTGGTGAAGCGCTTGTTGCCGGGGTCCACGCGCTCGGGGGAGAAGGCGAGGAAGACCTCCCGGCCGACCTCCAGGCCGCCCTCGCCCAGCATCGGGGCCACCAGCTCCTCACACGTGCCGGGATACGTAGTGCTCTCGAGGACGATGAGCTGCCCGGCGCGCGCGTGGGCGCGCACCTGCTCCACGGCGGCGACGATGAACGAGACGTCGGGGTCCTTGGTCTTGCGGAGCGGGGTGGGGACGCAGATGATGACGGCGTCGGCCTCGCGGACGACCGCCGGGTCGGTGCTGGCGCGCAGGAGGCCCTTGGCGACGACGCCGGCGAGGATGGCGCCGTTGACGTCGGCGATGTAGGAGTCCCCGCGGTTGACCGCCTCGACGCGGGCTGGGTCAACGTCCACGCCCCACACGCGGAAGCCCGCGAGGGCGAACTCTGTGGCGAGAGGGAGGCCGACGTAGCCGAGGCCGAAGATGGCCACGCGGGCCTCGCGCGCGGCGATCTTGTGGAGCAGGGCGCTCTCGTGGTGATCGGCGGTGGGCTGCTCGCTAGATGGCAAAGCGACCTCCTCGGCTTGCTCTCTGCGGCGTCCTCGTCGTGATCCTCGGCCGCGGCAAGCCCAGGGACGAGGACCTGGGCCTCGACGACGCGGACGACGACGGCCACGAGGATGACCACGACGACGACAGGGGCTAGTAGTAGTAGCCCCGGTCGTAGTAGCGGTAGCCGTAGTGGGAGAGGACCATGTCGCCGCGGTTGAGGATGAAGCCGAGTATCTTGGAGTTATGGAGGAGCTCGACGGCGCGCTCGATGGGGCGCTTGCGCACCTTGCCCGCCTGGATGACCAGGATGACGCCGTCGGTCATCGGCCCCAGCAGGATGGCGTCGGCCACGGTGAGGACGGGGGGCGTGTCGAAGAGGATGAAGTCGAAGCGGCTCTTGAGCTCCTCGATGAGCTGGCGCATGCGCGGCGAGCCGAGCATCTCGCTGGGGGTGCGGGACGAGCGGCCGCCGGGGAGAATGGTCAGGCGCGGCACCGTGTCGGAGATCAACACGTCCTCGGGCAACGCCTCGCCGCTGAGGATGTCGCTCAGCCCGCGGCGCGGGGTGAAGCCGAGGAGGCGATGGACGCGCGGGCGCCGCAGGTCAGCGTCCACGATGCACACCCGCTGGTCGAAGTCCTGCGACATGGCGATGGCGAGGTTGAGGGCGGTGGTGCTCTTGCCCTCGCCCTTGCCGGCGCTGGTGACGGTGACGGTGCGGAGGCGGTCGGCGCCGGCGATGCCGCGGATCATCGCCTTCACGCGGCGGAAGCTCTCGGTCAGGTGCGAGTGGGGGTGGTGGTAGGCCACGATGTGGGGGTCCACCTGGCCGCCCGAGACCGGGCGCAGGGTGTAGGTGGGGCCGGGGGCCTGGGCGCCGGGCAGGGCCGCGGACTCGGCCTGCTCCGCCCGGGCCTTCTCGAGGGCCTTCTGAATCCTGGACACTGCGGTCTATCTCCTCGTGGCCCGGTGCGGCCGGGCCGCCGTGCTCAACGCTGCGCTGCCGGCGCCAGCGCCCGCCAGAGGGCGCCGGGCGCGCCCGCGGCACTCCAGTGGACGGCGGCGAGAGCGGCGGCGAGGCCGAGCGCGAGCGCGACGGCCAGGACTGCGGCGGCGATGGGGCGCGGGCGCGGCGCCGGCGGGGCGAAGGCCCCCGGGCCCAGCGACGCCGGCTCGGGGGCCTCCTCGCCGACGGTTTGGACGGCTGCCGCGCGGTCGTCGGCCAGCTCGCGGAGCGCGTCGCGCACGAAGTCCTCGTTGAACACCCGCCGCTCGTCCACGAAGCCGGCGAGCAGCGTGGCGTCGCAGGCGACGTTGATGAGGCGCGGCAGGCCGCCGGAGTACTGGTGGATGAGGCGGCAGGCGCCGGCGGTGAAGCGCACGGAGCCGCTGGAGCCGGCGACCTTGAGGCGGTGGCGGATGTAGCTGCGGGTCTCTTCTTCGTTCAGGGGGTGGAGGTGGAAGCGCACGGTGATGCGCTGGCGGAGCTGTTCGAGCTCGGGCCGCCGCAGGACCTCGCGGAGCTGGGGCTGGCCCACCAGCACGATCTGGAGGAGCTTGGCCTTCTCGGTCTCGAAGTTCGAGAGCATGCGCAGCTCCTCCAGCACCTCGGGCTGGAGGTTTTGGGCCTCGTCTATGATGACGACCACGCTGTTGCGGCGGCGGGCCTGCTCGACAAGGTAGTCGCGGAAGCGGCTGAGCATGGCCTCCTTGGTGATGCGCGCGTCGGCCGGCACGACCTCGAGGTCCTCGAGGATCATGCGGAGGATTTGGACGAAGCTGCCCTTGGAGTGGATGACGTAGGCGACCTTGACCTCGCGGCTGAGGTTGCGGAGCAGGCACTTTATGAGGGTGGTCTTGCCCGAGCCGATCTCGCCGGTCACCTGGATGAAGCCCATGCCCGACTCCAGGCCGTAGACGAGGTAGTCGAGCGCGCGGCGGTGGACCGAGCTGAGGTAGAAGTAGTCGGGGTCCGGAGTCAGATTGAAGGGCTTCTCGGTGAAGCCGTAGAACTTCTCGTACATCGATCCCTTCCCAGCGCGGGCCGGCTCGCGGCGCCCGCCTGGCCTACATGTACTCGAACCACTCCTGAAGCTTCTGCCAGCCCATCAGGATGTACTCCTTCGTCGCGGGCACCGTGAGGTAGATGGCCACGGCGGCCCCGACGACGAAGACCGCGGAGCTGATGGCCAGCACGCGGAAGAGGAGCTTCCTGCGGTGGTCGCGCGGCGTGAAGATGGCGGGGATCACCCCGAGGGCTGGGATGCCCAGGTAGTCGCGCGCGTCGTCTATGCTCTTGAAGGTCTGGTCCAGGTACTCCATGAGGCCGACGAGTGCGGCGCCGGTGAGGAGGCCCAGGACGAGGCCGAGGACGATGATCTTGAACTGCGTGCTCTTGACGGGGCGGCGGTCGTCGCGCGCGTATTCGATGACCCGGAAGCGGGTGCTGTAGGCCTCGGAGAGCAGGCGCTGCATCTCCTTCTCGGCGGCGCGCACGCCGCTGGCATAGTCGGCCACGGTGCTGGCGGCGTTGAGGCGCTGCTCGTCCAGCGCGCGGCGCGCGGCCAGGAGCTCGGGCGCCTTGCGCAGCCGCACGTAGAGCTCGCTGACCTTCTTGTTCGCATCGAGCTTCCGCTGGTTGAGCCGCTCGAGCTCCTTCTCCAGCGGCGCGATGCTCGCCTGGATGCGTGTGTAGACGGGGTTGGGCTCCACCACCTTCGTGTCGGGCGGGTCGCCCTTGTCCTTCTCGCGCAGCTCGGCCAACGCCTTGTCGAGGGCGGCCTTGGCGGGCGCCCAGCGCGGGTGGGCGGGGCGGAAGTGCGCGTTGACGGCGTCGAACATCTCCTGGGCCTGCTTGGCCTGCTTGCGCAGGGCGAGGATCTCGGCAGGCACCTCGGACTTGACCGAGCGCTCGATCTCGGGCTTCTCCTTGGCCAACTCCTTGCGCACCTCGTCGAGGCGCTCCTCCGTGGCCTTGATCTGCTGGCGGATCAGGAGTTCCTCGGCCTCCGCGTCCTTGTACTCCTTGTTGATCTCGGAGAGCGTCTCGGTGAGCCAGGGGTTCTGCTGGGTGAACTCGCGGATCTGGTTGTCAATGTCGGCAAGCGCGGTCTTGGCTGTCGCCAGCTTGTCGCGGTAGTACTTCAGGTCGGCCTTGGCGCGCTCTTGGGCCTCGCGGCGGTCCTCGCCGACGAACTTCTTGACGATCTCGTTGACTAGGCTGGCGTTGCGCTCGGGGCTGGTGGAGCGGTGGACGATCGAGAGGTGTTGCCCGCCCAGGGCGCTCACGCGCGTGCGCCGCTCGATCTCCCCGTAGATGCGCTCGAGCTGCCGGCGGTCGTCGGGGTCCACCTCACGCCCGAAGTCCACCTTGCGGCTCAGCACGATCTCCCGGATCGCGTTCCAGTTCATCGCGCGCGTCCGCACGGTCATCACGGCGCTGCCGGCGCTCTGGCGCACGGGCGTCAGGTCGCCCAGCGGGCGGTTGTCCTGGAGCTCCAGGAGGGCCTGGGCCTCATACTCGGTGGGGTAGAGGTAGGCGGCGAGGAGCGCGAGGGGGACGCAGATGGCCATGGGGATGATGAGGAGCCACTTGCGCCGCCAGATGACGCCGAGGTATTTGTAGAAGTCGAACTGTTGGGCCTTGCGCTGCTGTGCTGCTTGCATGGTGAGTCTCCCTGCGGCCTAGCCCAAGCCCCGTAGAGGCCGGAGCCGCCCCCAAGGACTGGCCGGAACTAACCCGCCGCTAGTAAGGCGTGGACTGGGCCCTGGCGGCGCGTTCCTCGGCATCCTTGTGCGCGTAGGGCAGCTCGGTGTAGGTGCGGATGCCGTTGATGGCCGAGCGTGCCGGGGCCGTCAACATGTCGCAGAAGAAGCCGACTTCCGCCCATAGGGTCGCCGGGATGTAGAGGATGTCGCGGTTCTTCACAAGCACGTTGGTCTTGAAGTCCCCGCGCAGTATGTGGTCGAAGCGGATGCGGTACATCTCCACCTTGTCGGGGTTATCGCGCATCAGGCGGATGCGGCTCGAGTAGTCCAGCTTCGTGTACCCGCCCTGGAGGGCGATGAGGTCCACCACCGTCATGTCGCCCGTGAAGCGGAAGGCCCGCAGGCTGCTGGAGGACCGGCTCCCGACATAGACCGTCTTGCTGTAGAGCCCGGTCACGGTCACGAGCACGTCTACCTTCTTGACGTAGCGCTCGAGCTCCTTGGCCAGATAGTCGCTCAACTGCATCGGGGTGAGGCCCTCGACGTAGACGTCCTTGAGGAGGGGGAACGAGATGTTGCCGTCGGGGCGCACTTCGTACGAGCCGCTGAGGTCGGGGTGGTCGGGGATGCTGATGTTGAGGACGTCGGGGATGCCGATGCGATAGGTCTCATTGAAGCGCTCGAAGCCCTTCTCGACCTCGCGGAGTTTGTGACGGGTGTGCGCGTTCTCGATGTTCTGGAACCTGCTGGTTGACCACAGCTCGCCGTCCCAGATCCACTTGGGCCACCCGTCGCAGCCCGCCACAACGAGGCCAAGCAAGCCGACCAGCATCAGCCGCGCCTTCGAGGTCATCCTTCGTCCCCTTCCAACATGTTGTTGATGGCCCGGGAGCGCTCCCTTCGGCCACTGGAACCCACCGGTGTTGCCACCGACGAACTCAGTCGTGAGACGCCGTCAACTCTCTGATGTTCCTCCTGCTCGTGGGTCGCGGGTCCGGGCCTCTGACTGGCAGCCTGCACGCCTTCTCACGTCGAAGGCGGCTCAGGCCTGCTGCTGGCCCTCGGGCCGGGACATCCTCGGCGGCCCGGCCACATGACGCTTGCGCCCAGCCCTCTTCGGGCAGCCCAGCGAACGCCGCCTCGTCCGCTGCATGTGCGCGACCCGAACCCGTTCTTTCCCTTCGCAATCCACGTGCCACACCCCGGCGCCTGGCCGGGCCGGGGAATGCATGTGCCGTATCATAGCAGGCTTGGGTGCGTACGTCAAGCGCTTTCCCGCCGTTTTTTTCCATGTCCCGGGCGCGGCAGTTTCAGTTTTACTGGACGGCCCCTTGCGCCCGCTCGCCGTTTCCAGCGTCGCAAGCGAAAGTGGCGCAAGGCCCTACGGCGAGTTGGCAAAAAGCGACACCTCTTGACGCCCGACTCAGCCTGAGCTTGCGCCGCAAGCCACGCGGCCGCAGCCAGCCGCCTCTATCAGCGAGCTGCCTATGGCCAGCTTGCGGTCGGTACCCGGCACACTACAAGGGGTAGCGCCTCATTCATCGTCGTCGCCGCAGCGGCGCGCCATTCTGACACCTCCCTCCCGAAGGTTCCAATACCTTCGGGGGGGTAATGTCGGCCGCCTCGCGTCGCGGGGGCTGAGGATTTCAGAGTCGCCGGCGCTTGGTGGTGCGCGCCGCGCTGATGCCGCTGGCCTCCCGGTCGTGACCTCCCGAACGTACCCTCCCGAACGTATTGGAACGTTCGGGAGGGGGGGCGGGCGGGGGTGGTCATTCGAAGTCGTATTGTTGGACGTCGTCCCAGGAGTTGATGCAGCGGGTGCCGTGGCGGCCCTGGAGGATGATGTAGGCGAGGTCGGTGGGGACGTCTACGAGGTTGACTTGTCCGGTCTCTCTGTGGCGTGCGATGGTGACTTGACGGTCGCGGATGCGCTCCATGATGGTGCGGATTGTCTTTTGTGTCTCTGCGGCTTGCTCGCGTTCGTGGGTGGTGGCGAAGCCTGGTGGCCTGGTGTAGTCTTGTGCGAGTGCCTGGCGGAGGTATGCGGCGGGGTCGCGCACCTTGCCGCGCTCGTGGTTGTAGCGGGTGATCTCGATCTTCTCCTGGATGTAGTCTGGGGGGTACTCGGTGGCCAGTTGGCGCGCGATGGAGTCTGTGAAGAATTGTTTGAGAGACTCAACAACAGCCGGGGTGGGGCCGTGGTCAATGTTGATGTGGACGTCGCCGTGGATGGTTGTTGTGGATTTGGTTGCTGGGGCCGGTTGTTTTGTTCTGGACTTCTTGTTTGCGCCCCGCTGGGGTGGTAGGTTGTCTTGCTGGGGGTCAAGGGAGGCGAGGGCGGCGGGTGTAGCCTTGTCCCGCTGCGGGGCTACCCCTACTCCCGCGGCGGGTGTAGCCTTATCCCGCTGCGGGATAAGGTCTATCTGGCAGCCGGGGTAGCGGAAGACGAACTCGTAGGTGTTTGGGCGGTTGCCGTCGCGGTGGCGGCCGGACCAGATGCGGATGAGGCCGTTGGCCTCGAGGCTGCGGAGTGCGGAGACGATGCCGCTGTTGCCGAGGCCGCTGAGCTCCTTGAGGCGCTTGAGCGAGGGCCAGACCGGCTTGAAGGCGCCGTCGGTGTGGATGGCGAGCACGGGGTAGAGCGTACGCGCCGAGGGGGTCAGCTTGCGCCAGGTGCGGGAGAGGACGAGGTCTTGGAAGAACTTGAAGAAGGCGTTGTTGGACATGCTATCTCATTGTCGTCATGGCGCGGTCGGCAGCGGGTCGGCTGAGCGGCGGGGGGGCCGATGGCTCGAAGCGCTGGTTGGCGTAGGCGCGCAGGCGCGTGATGTCCTCGGGCTCGAAGACCCGGTAGCCGTTGCGGTCGCGGGCTACGTCGCGGACTTTTGCGGAGCGGAACCACCGCTTGAGGGTGGCGGGTGAGACGCCGATGGCTTGGGCGGCGTCGTGGATGAAGAGGGCCATGGCTGCTCCACTAGCACACGGGGTCGGGTTGGCCGGCAGCCCTACCTCTTGTGGCTGCGCCGGGTTGACCTAGTTTATACCGGCGCGCACCCCACCTGTCAAGTCAATTTTCGCATGAAAGCGCAACTTTTTGGGGGGCCAGCCGCCGGGGGCACAACTAGTGGTAGGAAGCGTCTGTGGCCTGGCAGATGTCGGCCCATCTCGCCCCGGGAGGGCTGAAAGCGGCAATCGGCAATCTGAAATCCGCAGCAGCTCAGGCCCCTGTGCGGCGGCGCTGGAACATGTCGAAGGCCACGGCCACGATGATGAGCGCGGAGACGATGACGAACTGCCAGTCGTAGTCGAGGTTGAGCTGGATGCAGCCGTTGCGTATGACGCCCATGATGAGCGCGCCGGTGAGGGTGCCGAGGATGGTGCCCTGGCCGCCGTTGAGGCTGGCCCCGCCGATGACCACGGCGGCGATGACCTGGAGCTCGTAGGTGACGCCCAGGGTGGCGTGGCCGCCGCGGTTGATGCTCGCCTCGATCATCGCCGCCAGGCCGGTGAGCGTGCCCAGCAGGACGTAGACCAGCAGGGTGTACCAGCGGACGGGGATGCCTGAGTAGCGCGCGGCCTCGACGTTGGAGCCGATGGCGAAGCTGTAGCGCCCCAGCCGCGTGTGGTTGAGGACGTAGTGCCCGATGGCCACGACGAGGAACATGATGACGACCGCGACGGGAGCGAAGCCGAACAGCGCTCCGCTGCCGAGGGTGTCGAAGCCGGGGGCCGTGACCTCGATGGAGGTGCTCAGGCCCGTGATCGCGCGGGCGAGGAGTTGGGCCGAGCCGCGCGCCATCCACATCGTGCCCAGGGTCGCCACGAACGGCGGGAGGCCGAGGAACACGATGAGCGCGCCGTTGAGCAGGCCCCAGAGGGTGCCCGTGAGGATGCCGATGGCGAGGCTCGCCCACAGCGGCAGGCCGGCGGTGGAGCACCAGGCGACGATGATGCTGGCGAAGGCCAGGACGGAGCCGACCGAGAGGTCAATGCCGCCCGAGACGATGACGAAGGTCATCCCCACGCCCATTATGACGACGACCGAGGAGAAGCGCAAGATGTCCGCGACGTTCTTGGCCTTGATGAAGCTCGGCTTGGCCAGGGCGAGCGCGAGGACGAGCGCCGTGAGGAACGCGAAGGGGAGCAGCTTGGCCAAGAGGTGTCTCATCGTGCGGCTTCCGTGGGTGCGGGTGTGGCCGTCCAGTCGGGGTCTGCGCTGAGGGCCATGTAGCGCAGGACTTCCTCCTGGGTGGTCCTGCGGGGGTCGAGCTCGGCGGTGAGCTCGCCGCGGCGCATGGTCAGCACGCGGTCGCTCATGGCCAGGAGCTCGGGGAGGTCCGACGAGATCATCACGATGGCGGCGCCCTGGCGGGCCAGCTCGCCGAGGAGGCGATAGACCTCGACCTTGGCCCCCACGTCAATCCCGAGGGTCGGCTCGTCGAAGAGCAGCACCTGGGCCTGGGCGTAGAGCCACTTGGCGAGCACGACCTTCTGCTGGTTGCCGCCGCTCAGGCGCACGGCGAGCTGGCGCACAGTGGGCGTGCGGATGCTCAGGCGGGCGACGTATTCGTCGGCCACGGCCCTCTCGGCCCGCAGCGGGAGATGGAAGCCGCGCAGGAGCCGCCGGAGCGCGGCCGCGGTGATGTTGTGGGCCACGGGCAGGTTGAGCAGCAGTCCGGTGCGCTTGCGGTCCTCGGTCAGGAGGCCCAGCCCCGCGGCGATGGCGTCGCGGGGCGAGCGGAAGCGCCGCTCGACGCCGTCCACGAGGACCCGCCCGGCCTCGATGGGCGCGACGCCGAAGAGTGCCTCGGCCAGCTCGGTGCGCCCGGCGCCCACGAGGCCGGCCAGGCCGACGATCTCGCCGGCCCGCACGCTGAAGCTGACGTCGCGGACGCGGCCCCCGCGTGTCGTGAGGCCCTCGACCCGCAGGCGCTCGCGGCCCAGGGGCACGGCTTCCTTGGGGTACATGTCGGTCAGCTCGCGGCCGACCATGTGGCGGATCATCGTCGCCAGGTCGGTCGCCGCGATGTCGGCGGTGTGGACGGCCTGGCCGTCGCGCATGATGGTCACGCGGTCGCCGATGTCGCGCAGCTCCTCGAGGCGGTGGGAGATGTAGATGACGGCCACGCCCTCGGCCCTCAGGCGGCGCAGGATGCCGAAGAGCTGCTGGGTCTCCTCCAGCGACAGTGAGGAGGTCGGCTCGTCCATGATCACGATCTTGGCCCTGCCCACGAGGGCCTTGGTGATCTCCACGAGCTGCTGCTGGGCGCGGCTCAGGCGGCCCACCGTGGCCTCGGGCGCGAGCGGGAAGCCGAACCGCCCGATCACCTCGCGCGTCCGCTCCCGCAGGACAGGCCAGTTCACGATGCCGAGCGGCCGCACCCGCAGCGGCTCGTCGCCCAGGAAGACGTTCTCCGCCACGCTCAGCACAGGCACAAGGTTGAGCTCCTGGAACACCATCGTGATGCCGAGGTCGAGCGCCTGGCGCGGCTGGTGGATGAGCACGCGGCGGCCGTCGAGGAGAATCTCGCCCGCGTCGGGGCGGTAGACGCCCATGAGCACCTTCATGAGGGTGGACTTGCCTGCGCCGTTCTCCCCCACGAGGCAGTGGACCTCGCCCGCGCGCACCGCGAGGTCCACGCCCTTGAGGGCGTGGACGCCTGGGAAGCGCTTCTCGATCCCGCGCATCTCTAGCAACGGGGGGCTATTGCGGGATGCGGCCTGCGGAGTGCGGATTGCACAAACCATGTCCAGCCGCTCCTCGACCGCTCCCTCTTCCCAATCCGCAATCCGCAATCCACAATCCGCAATGGGCTACTTGGCGGCGGCGCCGTAGGCCGCCAGGTGCTCGGCGATCTCGGGCGTGTCGAGGTTGTCCTTCGTGATCAGCTTGATGGGGGTCTTTTCGTCCTTGGCGACCGGCTTGCCGTGGAGGTGGTTCCAGAGGGCCTTGACGCCGCGGTAGCCCATCTGGAAGGGGTCCTGGACGATTGTGGAGTCGAGTGAGCCGTCGCGGATGCCGGCGATGAGGGTGGGGGAGGCGTCGAAGCCGACGATTCGCACCTTGCCCACCAGGCCGGCGTTCTTGACGGCGTTGAGCGCGCCGATGGCGCCCGGCTCGTTGGCCGTGAAGATGCCGGCGAGGTCTGGGTTGGCCGTGAGGATGGCGGCGACGACCTGTTGGGCCTTCGTCGGGTCGCCCTCGGCGTATTGCTCGGCGGCGAGGGCCATGTCGGGGTGCTTCTTGAGGGTGTCGAGGAAGCCCTGCTCGCGCGCCTCGGTGGAGGCGGAGCCGCGGATGTTGCGGATGAGGGCGACCTTGCCCTTGCCGCCCAGCAGCTTGGCGAGCCGCTCGGCGCCCATCACCCCGCCCTGGTAGTTGTCGGTCGCCACAAACGACACGTAGCCGTCCCAGTTGAGCCCCGAGTCAATGATGGCGACCGGGATGCCAGCGGCCGCGGCCTTCTTCGCAACGTCCACCATCGCCGAGGCGCTCAGGGGCGCGAACGCGATGCCGTCCACCTTGCGGGTGATCATCGCCTCGAGGATTTCGATCTGCTGGCCGAAGGCGGTCTCGTTCTCGGCCCCGCGCCAGACGATCTCCACGCCGAGCTCCTTGCCTGCGGCGTCGGCGCCCTTCTTCACCGTCGGCCAGAAGGTGAAGACGTTGGCCTTGGGGATGACGGCGAAGGTGAGCTTCTTATCGCCCTTCTTTGCCCCTGCGTCCTGGGCGGTCGGTTGGGGCTCTTCGCCGCAGCCGAGCGCGAGGGCCAGAGCGCACGCCGCCACGACTGCCGCCGGTTGCCGATGCATCATGGTCCTGACCTCCAATGGCAAGGGAGTGCTCTTGCTGCCGGGGCGGATTATGGGGGCCATTATAGGGGCCAGGCCCGGCCAGTCAAGCGATGCTGCCAGGCCGTGGTGCGGCTACTCGTCGGCGCCGGGGAGGCTGGCGAGGAACTCCTCGTTGGACTTGGTTTTGCGCATGGCGGAGACGAGGTGGGTGATGACTTCGGCGGGCTGGCGGTCGGCGAGGACGCGGCGGAGGCGGCGGACCATCTTGAGCTCGAAGGGCTCGTAGAGCTCTTCCTCGCGGCGGGTGCCGCTGGCGTTGATGTTGATGGCCGGGAAGATGCGCAGCTCGGCCAGCTTGCGGTCCAGCACGATCTCGGAGTTGCCGGTGCCCTTGAACTCCTCGAAGATGAGGTTGTCCATGCGGCTGCCGGTGTCCACGAGTGCGGTGGCGATGACGGTGACGGAGCCGCCGCCCTCGATGTTGCGGGCGAGTCCGAAGAAGCGTCTGGGGATTTGCATGGCCGAGGCGTCGAGGCCGCCGGTCATGGTGCGGCCGCTGCCGCCGCCCTCGACGTTGAAGGCCCTGGCCATGCGGGTGATGGAGTCGACCAGCACCATGACGTCGTGGCCGCACTCCAGCTCGCAGCGGATGTGGGCGAGGGCGAGGTTGACGAGTTGCACGTGGTCGGCGTAGGCCTGGTCCATGTTGGAGGCCCAGACCTCGGCCTTGGTGGTGCGGCGGAAGGTCGTGACCTCCTCGGGGCGCTCGTCCACCAGCAGGGCGATGACGCGGGCGTGGGGCTCCTCGTCGAGGACCGCGTTGGCGAGGTCCTCGAGGATGGTGGTCTTGCCGGCCTTTGGGGGGCTGACGATGAGGCCGCGGGTGCCCTTGCCGATGGGGCAGAAGAGGTCCATGATCCGCATCGTCATCTTCGGCGAGCGCCCGATGTGGTAGCGGCGGTTTGGCGCGATGCTGGTGAGGCGGTCGAAGGGGGTGCGGCGGGCGAACTGGTCGGGGCGCAGGCCGCAGACGGTGCGGAGGTCGTGGAGGACGCGGCCCTGGTGGCGGTCGGGCTCGGCCACGCCCTCCAGGCGGGCGCCCTCCACCAGCGCGAACTCGCGCACCAGCCCACGCGGCACCGCAGCCACCACGCCGTGCGAGCGGAACATCTCCTGGGGGTCCACCAGCAGGCCGTTGCCGTCCCTGCGGACCGTCAGCACGCCTCGGACCAGCTCGGGCATTGGGCGCCAGCTCCTGTCGTCGGATGATCAAGCGGATGCATGAATGGCTGGATGCGCAAACGGATGGGTGCGAGACCCGCCACTGAATTGCATAAGGGGTTCTGGGAGCATAGCTTACACGACCCCCGTTCGCCTGTCAAGCGCCGATCCCCGCGCCCGGCCGACTCCAGGCGCCAAAGCAGGGAATCGGCCAACGCCTCCCGCCTCACGCGCCAGGGGTCGGGTGGTCCATCCTGAGGGCCGCGGCGCGGCGGGTCCACCAATCTGCGATGTCGCGGGCTGATGCGCCCCAGCCGCGGTGATCGCGTATCCAGTCGAGGGCGCGCTCGTAGACGCCGCGGTAGCCGGGGGCGTCGAGGTCGCAGAAATGCGTGTTGTGCCAAAGGAGCCCCAGCATTGAGCCGTCGGCCTCGGTCCGTTCCAGGTAGCCGCGGAGCCGCTCCCAGGCGGCCTCGGCGTCGAGGCCGCCCCACTCGTGGAGGCCGCCGTCGTAGATGGCCAGGGGCAGCTCGAGCAACGGGTGTTCCTGGCTGGTGCGATGGCCGGGACCCCACGACGAGGAGGAGGAGGACGACGGCGACCACGACGAGGAGGAGGACGGGGGCGACGACGGATAGAGGGGATGGAAGGGAAAGGCGAAGCCGGCGCGGTAGCCGTCGGCGTCGTGGTAGCCGAGCGAGGCATCGTAGCGGAGCCCCGCCTCGGCCTGCGCCTGCCAGGTGGCGGGCCGCTCGAGGCGCAGGAAGTGCTGGCGGCAGCCGGCGACGCTCTGGCCGACGATGGCCTCCAGGTCGGCGCGTTCGCCCCTCAGTCGCTCGGGGGAGGCGAAGGACTCGAAGCTGCCGTGGAGTGCCACCTCAAAGCCGCGGGCTGCGAGGCGGCGGAGGGCGTCTCGCACCTCCTGGGGAGAGGCGTCGTAGGAGTTGACGATGCCGATGCCGTGGAGCCGCAGGTTTGGGCGGCCGGCGAAGACGAAGAAGGTGGAGTGCATGCCCCGCCGCTCCTCGATGTCGGCGATGGCGCCCAGGTCGCCCCAGGGGTCAGGCCCGCGGGTGAACGCGCGGGTGGCCGCCGGCAGCCGTCGAGGCGTCGCGAGGCTGCGGGCCAGCTCCTTGGCGAGCTGTCGCGCCGTGCGCTTGCGCCAGCGGTCAATGTCGTGGGTGAGGCAGACGGCGAACTTGTGGCCGTCGGGCCAGGCGGGCGCGCGCTCCAGCGGCGTCCCCGCGGCCTCCGCCGCCCGCCGCAGCGCCGACCAGAGGAGGTTCATCAGGTCGTGGACGATGGGCGTGGCCAGGAGGCCGGCGCGTGCGCGCGGCGTGGCGGCGCCTGGGACGCGGCCGAAGGGGTCGCGGGGGACGCCTCCCTCGTCGGCGCCCGTGAGCCAGAGGGCCGCGGCGGCCAAGATGTCGGCCTCCACCCGCACGCGGCGGCCGTCGCAGGTGAGGAGGGCCGGGTCGCCGCTGGCTATGCGGCGGTGGAGGCGGATGGCCTCGTCGGGCGTCAGCGGCGGGCCGCACGCGACCTCGACCCGTGGCTCGGAAGCCATTGGGGATTGCCGATTGGCGATTGGGGAACTGGAATCTGGAATCTGGAATCCGCAATCGCTGGAGGCGTGACGGAGGCCAAGAGTCTCCAGAAAGGTCCGAAGGATGTGAGAGCGGTGAACCGCCTGCTGAGTGCTGAGGCCGTTCACGAGGGGCACGACGCGCATCAGCCGGCCCCCTGGGTTGCGCGGCCTGGGGCGGCTGCGCCACGCGCGCAGTGGCCCACCACGAAGTATATCTTGCCGATACGCTCGATGGTGAAACGCGCGAAGCCCGCATCGGCCATCAGCCGCTCGACCTGGGGCCGGGTGAAGAAGAAGACCGGGCAGCCCTTGAGCGCGAGCCGCAGCTTGCGAATCGGCGCGCGCCAGGTCCAGCGGCGCGGAAACGTGGCGACGACCTTGACGCGGCTCAGCCGCCGCATCTTGCGGAGGAACGGCAGACAGTCGGCCACGTAGTCGAAGAGCCCGATGGCGAGGGTGACGTCGAACTGGCGGTCGAACCGCTGCTCCATGAAGTCGCCTGCGGCGAAGCGGCAGCGGTCGGCCACGCCCTCGCGTTCGGCCAGGCGGCGGGCGAGCTCGAGCATCCCCTCGGCGAAGTCCAGCCCCAGCACCTCGCGGGCGCCGGCCCTGGCCACGGCCACGCTGAAGCGCCCCGAGCCGCAGCCAACGTCGAGCACCTCCAGGCCCTGCCCTGGCCCCAGCGAGGCCGAGGGCGCGGCGCACTCGGCCACCGTGCGGCGGAAGCGCTCGTACATGTCGGCCCGCAGCAGCCGGTCGAGCCAGCGGCTCAGCGCGCCCTTCTCCCCGCTGTAGATCGCATCGAAGTCCGCCGCCGTCATGTGGAAGTGAGAGCGCACCTGATTGCCCACCGTGGGCGATTGCGGACTGCGGGCTGTGGATCGCAGATTGTGCATCTAGTCGCTTTCGCTCCGCGGCGCGTTCCAGCGAACCCTTCCCGGCGTGGCCAACAGCCGGATCAGGCCGACGACGTAGGCCGCATTGATCATACAGAAGTAGAACGGCAGCCTCAAGAGACGGAGGGGGCGAAAAGTGGCGAGCGGCGAGCGCCGACCGGCAGCAGCCAGCGCCAGCGCGTAGAAGACCGCCTGCGCGGCCAGGGTGATGCGGAAGAGGGGGCCGGGCAGGAACAGGTTCACGGCGAAGGCGGCCGCGAGGCAGAAGGGTCCGAGGAGCCGCAGGAGCTTGTGGGCGACGAATGTGAAGAGCAGCCACGGCCTCGGTGGCCAGAGGAGGAGCCCGAGGAGGCGAAGCTGTCGCCAGTTGCCCACGGCGATGCGCACGCGGCGGGCGAAGCCGCCCATCTCGGCCGCCTCCTCGCAGGCCACGGCGTCGGGGGCGTAGACCGCCCGATGCCCCGCCGCGACGATCTTCACGGGAATCTCGTAGTCGTCGTTGGTGCGAATGCGGCTGAGGTCGGGGCACAGCGCGCGGCGGATGGCGTAGAGCGAGCCGTGTGCGCCCAGGATGCTGCCCAGGTCGCTCTCGCGGCTCTTGATGAAGGTCTCATAGGCCCAGTAGAAGCCCTCCTCGGCGCCGAGGCGGGCCGCCTCGGCGCGCAGCACCTTGTAGACGCCGCTGACGCAGCCGACGGCTGGGTCGGCAAAGGGGCGCACCAGACGCCGCAGCGCGTCGGGGGCCAGCCGCGACGCCGCGTCGGAGAAGACCACCACCTCGCCGCGGGCGCGGGCGACGCCGTCCCGCAGCGCCGCCAGTTTCCCCCTGTTGTGCTCAAAGGCGATCAACTCGATCCCGTGCTGGGCATAGCGGGCGGCGATGGCGTTGGTGCCATCCGTCGAGCCGTCGCTGAGCACGATTACCTGGAGCCTGTCCCTCGGGTAGTCCAGCGCCACGCAGCTATCCAGCTTTGCAGCAAGGCTGTGCTCTTCATTGTAGGCAGGGATGAGCAATGTGACGGCGGGTGCCACGTCGCCGGTCTGGACCGGGCGCCGGGCCACGCGCACCAGCGCCGCCAGCAGAATCGGGTAGCCGACGTATGCGAAGCCCACAAGCCCGATGAGCGTCCAGAACCATACGGCCACGGTCAGCATCCTGAGCTGTTCTCGCCCCTTGCGAGAAGTCGGCGACGGAGGGCCTCGTAGCCACGCTCGCCCAGGAGCCGGCGGAGAGCGTTGCGCGCCATCTGTCGAGCGCGCAGGGAGCGGTAGGCGCGGCTGGCGGGGTCCACGAGGCGGCAAAAGAGGGCGAAGTCCATCGTCCGCTTGAGGACGATGCGGCGAAGGGCGAAGGGGTCGGTGGAGCGGCTGTTGCGGCCGATGACGCCCTGGAGGGCCGCCTTGTAGCCCGCCTCGCGGGCGAGAGGGGCGAGGTGCCGGCTGTCGTAGCCCGTGGGCGAGGCGACGAAGTCAATCGCCGTCCCCAGCCCCTCCTGGAGGATTCGCTTGGACTCGACCAGCTCGCGGCGCAGCTCCTCGACCGCCAGCGATGCGGGCGCCCTATGGCTCAGGCCGTGGGAGCCGACCTCCATGCCGGCGGCGAGCAATGACTGGAGATGGGGCCAGGTGATCCAGCAGCCCTTATCTGGGGGCTCGGGCTGAAATCGGCGATCGGCGATCGGCAATCGGCAATCGCCCTGGATGCGGCCGGCGGTGATGAAGAAGATGGCCCTCTGGCCGCGCTCGCAGAGGGCGGGGAGGGCCAGCTCGGCGTTGCTGATGTGGCCGTCGTCGAAGGAGAGGAGGATGGGGCGCCGGGGCAAGGGGGCCTGGCCCTGGTGCCATTGGAGGAAGCCGGCCATTGAGATGGCCGTGAAGCCCTCGGCGGCGAGGTGGTCGAGGTGGCGGCGGAACTCGTCGAGGGTGAAGACGTAGAGGCGCGCCTCGGGGGCGAAGCGGCCGAGCTCCTCGGCCCGCTCGACGAGGGCGTGATAGGTGAGGAAGGTGACTTCCTCAGCGGCGGACGAGCTCGGCGTAGAGGGCTTCATAGGCTCGGACCATTCCGTCGAGGGAGAAGTCGGCTTCGACGCGGCGCCGGGCAGCCTCGCCCCAGGCCCGGCGGCGTTGGGGGTCGGCCAGCAGGGCGGCGAGCGCCTCGGCGAGGCGCTCGTGGTCGCCTACGGGGGCCAGGGCGGCGGTGGCGCCCGCGACGGCGACCTCGGGGTTGCCGCCCGTCTCCGTCACCACGGCGGGCAGCCCCGTCGCCATCGCCTCCAGGAGCGCCATCGAGATGCCCTCGGTCCGCGACGAGAGGGCGAAGACGTCGAAGGCCCGCAGGAGGCGCGAAACGTCGTCGCGCGCCCCGGCAAAGCGCACGCTGGCCCCCAGGCCGAGGTCGCGGGCAAGGCCCTCCAGCGCGGGCCGCTCGGACCCGTCGCCGACGAGGACGAGGGCCACGCTGGCCACCCGCGAGCGGGCCAGGGCGAAGGCCCGCAGAAGCGTCGGGTAGTCCTTCACCGGGCGGAGGTTGCCCACGGTGCCGACGACGAGCGCCGTGGCCTCCAGGCCCAGCTCGGCCCGCAGCTCCGGCTCAGGCGGGCCGGGGCGGAACCGCTCGGTGTCCACACCGTTGTGGATGACCACCGGGCGGCGGGGCCGGAGGCCAAACTGCTCGGCGGCCGCGCGCTGGAGCCAGTGGCCGACAAAGACCACGCGGCGCAACCAGCAGCCGAGCTTGGGGAGGAGCCAGGCCGAGCGCCTCTGGCGGAAGATGCCCAGGCCGTGGACTGTGAGGATGACGGGCACGCGGGCGAGCTTGCCCGCCAGGAGGCCATAGGTGGCCGACTGGAGGTCGTGGGTGTGAACGACGGCCACCCTCTCGCGGCGGAGCAAGCGCCTGAGCCGCAAGAGCAGCCCGACATCAAAGGCGCGGCGCTTTGGGACAATGTGGACTCTGCGGCCTGCGGCGGCGAGCTCGTCGGCATATGCCTCCTGGCGGAAGCAGGCCACCGCCGGGTCGAGGCGCTCGCGGCCCAGGCGCGTCGCCAGCTCCACCACCACCCGCTCGGCCCCGCCACGCATCAGCGTGTCAATGAACTGAAGCACGCGGCGGGCGCGGGGCCCTGGGTCTGCGAATCCGCATTCCGCGATCGGCAATCCGCAATCCCCTACCGGTCTCCGTGGGCGGCGATGTGGTCGCGGACGCTCTCGATGATGGCGTCAATGGGGGTCGAGGGCGCGAAGCCGAGGAAGCCGCGGAGCTTCGAGATGTCGGGCACGCGGCGGAGCATGTCGCGGAAGCCGGGGGCGTAGGCCTCGTCGTAGGGCACGTGCTCGATGGCGGCGGCTGGGTTGACGATGCGGCGGACGCGCTCGGCGAGGTCGTTGATCGTGATCTCCTGGTCGCTGCCGACGTTGAAGACCTGGCCGACGGCTCGGGGGTCGGCGGCGAGGGCGACGAGGGCGCGCACCGTGTCGCTCACGTGGCAGAAGGCGCGGGTCTGCGTGCCGTCCCCATAGACCGTGATCGGCCCGCCGGCGAGGGCCTGGGCGACGAAGCGGGGCACGACCATCCCGTAGCGCCCCGTCTGCCGCGGCCCCACGGTGTTGAAGAGGCGCGCGATGACGACGGGCAGCCCCCGCTCGCGCTGGTAGGCGAGGGCGAGGAACTCGTCGAGGGCCTTCGAGCAGGCATAGGCCCAGCGGCCCTGGGTGGGCGGGCCGAGCACCAGGTCGTCCTCCTCGCGGAAGCGGGCGCTCACCATCGAGCCGTAGACCTCGGAGGTGGACGCCAGGAGCACCTTGCGGCGCTTCTTGGCCGCGTGGTGGAGGACCGTCTCGGTGCCCCGGACGTTGGTCTCAATCGTCCGCACAGGGCTTTCGACGACGAGGAAGACCCCAACCGCCGCGGCGAGGTGGAACACCACGTCGGCGTCGTCCACCAGCTCCGCCACCAGCGGGCCGTTCATCACCGAGTCAATGTGGTAGCGGAAGCGGGGGTTGGGCTTGAATGGCTCGATGTTGGCCGCGCGGCCGGTCGATAGGTCGTCGAGGACGACGGCCTCGTCGCCGCGGGCCAGCAGGGCCTCGACGAGGTGGGAGCCGATGAAGCCGGCGCCGCCGGTGACAAGGTAACGCAAGCTGGTCTCCTCTTTTTTCGGCACCGAAGAGGTCATCGCGTTCCGGCGTCCGCGGTGCGGCCGCCTTCGCGGGTGGCGAGGACGCGGATCATGCGTTTGGTGCGCAGGGCGATGGCGAGCCAGTGGAAGATGCGGTGGCGCTTGGAGTCGTAGCGGCGCAGGTCCACGCTGAAGCCCGCGCGGCGCAGGGTGTCGGCGATGGCCTCCTCGTCGCAGCCGCCGTGCTTCGCGTGGTAGTCCACCAGCGCCCAGTCCACAGCCGAGGGCGGCTGTGCGGCAGTGCCAGGGGCGCCGCTCCCTGGCTGGGGACCGGGGCGCAGGCGGCGGCGGAGCTTGGCCCGCAGGCTGGCGAAGAGGCCGTGCGTCTTCACGTCGCGCCACTGGCGGCGCAGGAAGCCGGGCAGCTCGGCGAGCGAGCTGTCGAGGCGCTCGAGCGCCCTGGCCACGAGGCCCACGCGGCGGGCCTGGCTGGGCTCGTGGATGATGTAGATCACGCCGCCGGGCCGCGTGTGCTCGGCGGCGAGGGCCAGGGTGCGAAGGTAGTCGGGCAGATGGTGCAGGATGGCGGAGAAGAGGATGGCGTCGAAGGCCTCGGGGCAGGCGGCGAGGTAGTCGTCGGCCGTGGCCTGCTGGGTGCTCAGGAGGCCGGCGAGGCCGGCCTCGGCGGCCTTGGCCTGGAGCTGGGCGAGCATGCGGCCCGAGAGGTCCAGCCCGACGACGCGGTAGCCGCGCTGGAGGAAGAGGAGCGCGAGGCTCCCCGTGCCGCAGCCGACGTCGAGCACCCGCTTGCCCTCCGGCGGCCCGCCGAGGACTGCGGCGATGAGCGCGGCGTCGCGCTCGAAGACCCGCCGCTCCCACGGGTGGGCCACGATGCCGCAGGCGCGGTCGTAGCTCTCGGCGTAGCCGGGCGCCTCGTGGAGCCGCCGGTTGTGCTCGATGACACGGGAGGCCGTGACCTCGTCCACGCTCGCGTCTCTCGCTGGGGCAACCTCCCAGGGCCGGTCAGGTGAAGATGACCTCTGTGGTGGGGCCGCGCGGCTGCCACTGCGTGGCGGGCCGCACCGCCGGCTCGGCCGCGGCCGCGGCCCCCAGGTAGTAGGCGTCCACAACCCGCCGCGTCGCCACCACGAGCGCCACGGTGCCGTAGATGTTGATCGTCCACATGGCCGCGTTGCCAAGGCTGTAGGCGGCCCAGGCGAGGAACGACATGAAGGCCCCAGCTCCGATGACCGCGACCCTGGCCAGATCGGGAGCGTCCCGAGCTCGCTCGGCCGCTCGCTTCGCGTCCAGCAGCGCGCCCAACACGATCAGCCCGTAGTAGACCGCAAAGCCCACGAAGCCCTCCTCCGTGAGGATCAGCAGCGGCACGCTGTGCATCGTGTAGGCCCAACCGCGGAAGTCCTCCGGGCTGACCCACTCATGGTAGCGGATGAAGAACTGCCTCGGCCCGATGCCCAGGAGGGGGTAGGACGACACGATGCGCATGGCCGTGCGCATCTGCTCCTTGCGCATGTCAATAGAGGTGTCCTCCTCCCCGAAGCGCGTCCTGTGGGTCCAGAGGCTCTCCACGCGCGCCGAGACCCGCTCGGTCTGATGCACGACCGCGTATGCGACGACGGGGAGCGCGAGGATGACCAGATACCAGCGCCGGCGGTGGTACCAGCCGAGCATCATCAGGCCGAGCGCCGCCCCCAGATAGCTCGCGCGCGACATCGAGCGCAGGGTCACCAGCACGAAAAGCGGCAGGATGGTGAAGAGGGCCACCCGGATGCCGAGCGGGAACTCGCCCGTGACGAACGAGATGATCAGCAGGAGGCAGACGAAGGCTCCGATGCCCGCGTAGGGATAGGCGGGAATCGAGGCCGCCCACCAGGTGAAGGCGACATAGGCCGCCAGCAGGGACCCAGCGGCCAGACGCGTCTCCTCCCCCAGCCGAGCGGCCAGGAGCGCCCCCGCCAGCGGCAGGGTGATGACCATCTGAAGCCCGAAGTCGTGGAACGCCGAGAACCAGTACGGGCGCGCGTAGACCAACGCACCCGAGTACACCTGGCTCCAGGCCAGGAACACCAGGTAGGACGTGGCGGCCACCAGCGCGAAGGCCATGACCGTCAGCCGCCGCGGCGTATTCGCCAGCCGCGACAGCAGGAAGTACAGCACCATCGCCTTGAAGTACAGGTCCACATACTTATATGCCGGGTAGGGCGATAGCACCGGCACGCCGTTGACCGCCGCCGACCCGAGCATGACCAGGAAGAAGCCCACGATGCCCCAGTCCACAGGCGTCCGCGGGAAGAACTCCCCCAGCGGCACCTCCTGGGTGAGGAGCACGCCAGCGACGGTGGCGATGTACATGACCTCGTAGAAGTGCAGCGTGTCGAAATACCCATAGGTTTCAACGACGCACACTTCCTTGAGGATGAAGTGGACCAGGATGGCCGCGGCGCCGAAGAAGGGCCTGCGCAGCGCGACCAGCACGCACACGACCAGCCACACGAGCATGAGGGCAGGGCGGAAGCCGAACAACTGCGCGCTCCTTCTTGCGCCTACCGATAGGCGCCGCGTAATGCCCGCCACCGGATGCGGAAGAGGTCGAGGAACATCTTCGCTGGGTCCCGCAGCGGGTGCACCCGCGAGTCATGCGAGTCCAGCCAACGCACCGGCACCTCGGCTATATGATACCCCAAAGCCTTCGCAATGAAAAGCACCTCGACGTCAAAGGCGAAGCCCTCGAGCGTCTGGCGGCGGAAAATCTCGCGGGCCGCCTCGCGGCGGAATGCCTTGAAGCCGCACTGCGTGTCGCGGAAGCCGCGCAGGACGATGAGCCGCACGATGTTGCGGAACACCCAGCCCATCGCCCGCCGGAACCACGGCTGCGGCTGGGCCACGTCCGAGTCCGGCAGCGCCCTGGAGCCGATGGCCACGTGGGCGCCGGAGCCGATGGCGGCAAGGAGCTTGGCCGCCTCGCTCAGCGGCGTCGAGCCGTCGGCATCGCTGAAGAGCACGACCTCCCCGCGGGCCTCCATCACGCCGCGCCGCACCGAGTAGCCCTTGCCCCGGTTCCGCTCGTTCCTCAACAGCCGCACCTGCGGGTGGCGCCCCGCGTAGCGCGCCACGAGCTCCGCCGTGTCGTCCGAGCTCCCGTCGTCCACCACGACCACCTCGCCGGCGAGCCCGCTGCGCCCCAGGTAGGCCAGCGCCGCATCCACCGTCGCCTCAATGTCCGCGCGCTCGTTGTAGGCCGGGATGACGATCGAGACTGACAGCGCCTCTGACTCCATCGCTCAGTCCCCTCCCCCCCTATGGTTCGCCGCCGCGGGCGCCGTGGCCACCCCCAGGCGGCTCAGGGGCACCCGCAGCACGCGGCCGCACGTCAGAAGCTCTAGCGTCAGCACCTCGGCCCGGGCAGGCCCCGCGTCGAGGAACTCGTAGACCGAGAGCTTTCGCGGCACCCGCAGGCCGCAGGCCGCCAGCGGCAGCTCGGCGATCAGCCGGAAGCGCTCGGTCCCCACCAGCGCCCGAAGCTCCCGCGTCACTGCCGCAAAGGCGTCCAGCTCCGGCGTCGGGTCCTCGACGGCCAAGTAGCGCACCCCGTAGTCCCGCAGCGTCCGCAAGATGTCCCCCTGCGTGGCCGCGTAGACCTTGGCGCCGAAGGCGCGGATCGTGGCGACACTGTAGAGGACCTTCGAGTCGCGCAGCACCACCACGTTGCCGGCCCCGTCGAGCGCGCGCATCAGGAAGATGAAGTTCCCGTTGTAGCTCCCCGAGTAGAACACCACGGTGCCCCTCGGCGAGCCTGCCAGCAGCCGCGCCGCAGCATCCGTGCCGCGCACCAACGGCGCGGGGACCGCGAACGGGTCGTGGCGGAGGCCCGCCACGCACGCGACGCCCTGCGCCCCGAGCGCCAGCGTGGCCGCGGCGGCCACGGCCCGCCCCGCCCTCCCACGCTCGGCCAGCCACCCGAGGCCCGCCGCGCCCACCAGGGCCAGGCCAGGCGCCCAGATGAGGTTGAAGCGCGCCTCCTTGTGCACCACCACGAACGTCAGCAGCGCGTAGCACGACAGCGCCCACAGCAGCCCATACAGGGCGGCACGAGAGAATGACCCGGCCCGCGCGCCCTCGCCTCCGCTCGGGCCAGGCCCGCGTGCCGTGCGCCAGCAGAAAGCCGCGCCCACAAGCCCCAGCGCGAGGGCGGCGAGGCCCGCGACGCCGACCTGGCTCGGCAGCCACTTGAGGTAGTAGGCCACGCTGGCCAGCGACAGGCGCGACTCCACCACCCCGGCGCTCAGGCCCCCAACCGTCTGACCGAGGTTCACCGGCGAGAACCACACGGTCAGGACGCCGAATGGCACGAGCAGCGCCGCGGCAATGCCCATGCCGAGCACGCTCTCGCGCCGCCACAGAAGGCCCCAGCCGCGCCGGTGCACCGTGTAGGCCACCCACGCCGGCACCAGGCACCCAGCCGTCTGCTTCGTCAGGATGGCCAGCGCCAGCAGCACCGCCGCCGCCACCCCGTGGCCGCGCCGCTCCTCCTCCACATAGCCCAGGAAGAAGTGCGAAGCCACCAGCATCATCGCCATCACAGGCGTCTCGAGCATCACGTCGCGCGACCAGTAGACCACCCCCGGCGCCGTGAAGAAGAGCAGGACGAAGACCGCCGCGCCCCAGCGCCCCAGGAACCGCCGCCCCACCAGGTAGCCGAAGACCGCGCCCAGCGCCGCGAACGCCGCCACCGCCAGCCGCGCCGCCCCCAGGCTGACGCCCAAGACCCCGAAAAACGCCGCCTCCACAAGCGGAAACACCGGCGGATACTGCACGAGCCCCAGGCACGGATACCGCGCGTAGTACTCCATCGCATACTGGTAGAGTGAGAGCGAGCGCGGCAGGTCCCGCACCGCATCATGGATGAACACCCCGTCCATCGCGTGGCGCGCCGCGTCGTTCCACCAGAACTCGCTGCCGAAGTTCCCGGTCAGGCTGATGGCCCCCGCAGCGAGGGCCAGGAGCGCCACGAGGCCCACCTCGGCGATTTGCGATTTGCGATTTGCGATTTGCGATTCCAAGCCGCACATCCCTGGCGCCAGGCCCCTGGCAACACCGGAGCGCCCACGGCGCAAACCAGGAGTTTACCGGAAATCCGCCCGGCACGCTAGCGCTCCGGTCAGCGCAGCTTCTTCCAGAGCCGCAGGAGCTCCCACACGGTGCGCAGCATGACCCTCAGGCTGGCCCCGCCCTGGCGGCCCACCCGCCGAGGGTAGTGGTGGACGCCGACCTCGCGCATGCGGAAGCCGGCCTTCCTGGCCTTGATGAGAAGCTCGGCACTCACCAGCGCCCCGCCCGCCTCAAGCCGCACCTTGTCGAAGACCCCGCGGCGGAGGAGTTTGAACGCACAGTCTATGTCCCGCACCCTCAGCCCAAAGAGCAGCCGGATGACGCACCTGTAGACCCACGCCTTGAGCGAGCGGATGAAGGGGTCGGCACGCTTGATGCGATAGCCGAGCGCCAGGTCGCAGTCGCCCGACGCTATCAGCTCCACCAGGCGTGGCAACTCGGCGAGGTCGAACTGCCCGTCGCCATCGGTGAAGAAGACGAACTCCTTGGTGGCGGCGTCGAAGCCCGACCTGAGAGCCGCCCCATAGCCGCGATTGGCCGGGTGGCTCACCACGCGCACGCGGGGGTCCTCGGCGGCGAGCCGCGCGGCCACCTCGCCCGTGCGGTCCCGGCTCCCGTCGTTCACCACGGTGACCTCAATGTCGTCGGCCACGCGCGGCGCGGCCTCCAGCGCCGCCCGCACCACCCGCTCCACGTTCCCCTCCTCGTTGTAGCAGGGGAAGAAGAGCGAGAGGGAAGGCAGTCGCGGGGTGCGTGGTTGCGACGCCTCGGATGGGGTTTCGCGCAGCGGCATAGCGCCCTATCGCAGCAGGCGCCGCGCCCTGGTGTCATGCCGAGCTTGCCGAGGCATCTTTCACGTCCAGAGCTGGGGGCAAGGGAGATTCCTCGACTTCGCTCCGCTACGCTCGGAATGACAACACGGCTCGGCGTAGCTCCCTTCACCGGAGCAGGGCAAGGGACTCAGTAGGTCTGGAACAACCGCCCCCAGGGGGTCTTGAGGGCCTCGCGGACGCGGCGGCGGCCGATGCACGGATACCAGTAGACGTCGTGGTAGAGGCGCGAGGCGACGTAGGACCAGGGGACGAGCACGGTGCGGAGGAGTAGCTTTTCGAGGAAGCGCAGCGGCCCCCAGTAGATGAGCTTCTGGCCGCGGCTGGCGAGGGTGTTCTGGTTGCCGTGGAAGTGGAGGTTGACGCCCGCGATGTCGTCGCCGACGAGTTCGATCTGGCGCGGGTCTCCGCAGCCGAGCCCGTCCTCGTGGGCGATGCGGATGAAGTCGAGGCTGAGGGGATCGAAGCCCATCATCTTGGCCGCGATGGCGTCAATCGCCACCACGTCGCCGCTCGCAAGGATGTAGCCGGGCGTGTGGGGCACCATGCAGCGCGGGCCGGGGCCGTCGCCCGCAAACGTCCCGTCCATCACCGCGAAGATGCCAGAGTGTACCTCCTTCTGGATCACCAACAGGTCCACCAGCGTCTCGTGGATGCGGCTGTGGGTCCAGTGGCGCCGCTCGCTGAGCAGGCCTCCGAAGGCGTTCTTCATCGCGCCCGTCATCGTGGTGAAGACGTGGGTCTTCATCGTCGGCAGGTGGATGATGTTCGCGCCGATGAAGCGCTTGGGGATTCTCACCCCGTCGGGGAAGATGTGGCGCAGCACGCGCAGGGTGCGGCGCGGCTCGAACCGCACCCACTCCTCGCCCTTCTCGTAGAGGTGGACGTTTCGGACGCCGTGGCGTTCGAGGACTGGTTTGTGCTTGTTGGCCACCTCACCCACGCGGGCGCTGACGACGACCGTGCGGTTGTGCGCCCCGTAGAGGCTCGCGGCGGGGTAGCCGTCGGCCAGCAGCGTCCGTATCACCCCGTCGAGCTGCCAGGGCGTCGTCGAGCACGCGGGGTAGAAATGGTGCCACGAGATGTTGATCTTCAGCGCCGTCTCGTGGCCCTTGGGCACATGGGCCTGGTAATCGGCCAAGCGCATCAGCCGCGCGTAGTCATCCAGCACCGACTCAGGCGTGGTCTTCAGAACGGCGACCTTGCTCATCGTGCTCCTCAAACGTGATTATATCAGATGCGCGGAGCGAAAGACACCACGGCCCCGCCGCCGTGGACAGCCACTTATCCCGCTGCCCAGCCCTGGGTGAGCAGCCCGACCCTCTCCCTGACCTCTCCCTACGAGGGAGAGGGGTCTCCCATTCCCCTCCCTTTTCCCCCACCTCGCGCCAGGGGAGAGGGGTCCCCAGCTCCCCTCCCTTTCAGGGAGGGGGTAGGGGGAGGGTCGGCCTCAAGGGTGATGACGAGGCGGCGTTGCGGGCCATTTCCCTCTTTCCCCCTTTTTCCCATGGCGCCATTGAGCAGTCCAGGCCCACAGCCCTCCCAGCGCGAGAGCCATGAATGGGTAGGCGGGATACAGATAGCGCCGCTGGCCGTGGAAGACAAGCGCGAAGGCCAGGAAGTAACCGAGCACGAGCAGCGGGACGACGGCCCAGCCGTGGGAGCTGGACTTCTCGCGCGCCATCCGAACCAGCTCCACGATGCCGACGACTGCCGTGCACGCGACCAGGACGGCCGTCATGAGCGAGAGGATGAACCTGGCGGCGACCTTTGGCAGCCCCTCGGCCCGCACGGCCTGCGGGCCGGCCAGCCCGAAGCCCAGCGTGCACCAGAGCTTGCCCGGCATCCGGGCGAAAAAGGCGCCGGGATGCTTCAGGATGTAGTCCGTCGCGTGGCGCGCGAAGCGGTGGTCCCATTCCACCTCGTCCCTCACCGCCGCCACGTCGGGCGGGGTGCGCGGCGCGCGATACGTCCCCACCGCATCGGGGTTGTTGCCGATCCAGAGGTTGTAGCCGCCGTTGGTCGAGACCATCACGAATCGCCCGAAGACCTGCCAGTTGCGAAGCGTCCAAGGCGCCACAACCGCCAGCATCACGACGGCCAGCAGGGCAGCCCGCGCAGCAGCCCGGCGCCAAGAGTCGCCCAGGAGCGCAAAGGCCACCACAAAAAGCACCGGCGCCGTCAGCGAGGTCGTCCGCACAAGGGCCGAGAGGCCCAGTGGCACCCCGGCCAACACGGTGGACGCCCAGCTCCGCCGAGCGCACGCCGCCACGAACGCGGCGAGCAAGAGGACGATGAAGAGCGCCTCAGAGTATCCCGCCTGGCTCAGGCGCATCGTTGCGGCCAGGAGCAAGAACGCGATAGTCGCCGCCCGCCCGACACCCTCGCCCGCCAGGCGCCGGGCCAGCCAGTAGGTCAGCACCACCGCCAGCGCCGAAAGGACGGCGTTGGCAAGGAGCGGGACCATCAGCCCCGGCCCCACCAGCGCGTAGAGGCCCGCCAGAAAGGCCGAGTAGCCGACGGGGAAGAAGGCCCGCAGCTCGGTGGGGCCGAACACCCTGTCGTACGGGGGCCAGTGCTGGCGGTAGCCGCGCCCGCACGCGATGTTCACAGCCCCCTCGTGGTAGACCATCGGGTCAAACCGCACGGGCAGCTCTGGCGCAATCAGGGCCATCGCCACGAAGAGGGCAAGCGCCACGCCGCCTGCCGCGGCCGCAAATGCCCGCGGCCCGAGCCGCGCGCTGCCTGCGCGGGACTCTCCATCAGTGCCCACCCTTGGTCGCCTCTGGTAGGGCGCGCATGCCTGCACGCGGCCCTCTACAAGGCCCCGCTGACGATCAGCGCGCTCGCGACGGCGTAGAGGAAGACGTCGAGGAGCAGCGGCCAATCGGTCAACAGGTGCCGCGTCGGGCACCCGCCCCCGTCCTTGGAATAGACCAGATACAGGTAGCGGAAGATGCCGTAGAGGACGAATGGGATGGTGTAGACGAGCTTCTCGGTGTGGAACTTCTCGGCGGTCCTGGGGTCAATGGTGTAGAGCGCGTAGGCCATCAGGGTCGAGGCCGTCACCACGGCGATCATCTGGTCGAGCAGTTGCGGGCTGTAGTCGGCCAGGCTCGGGCGGTGAGCGACGGCATTGTCCACCTCCACCAGCTCGTGGCGCCGCTTGGCGAGGGCCAGGAAGAGCGCCAGGAGCGCCGCGCAGATCATCAGCCAGTGGGAGAAGGCCACGCCCAGCACCAACGCTCCCGCCCACGCCCGCAGCACGAAGCTCGCCGAAATGCACAAGACGTCCAGGATGACGACGTGCTTGAGGACCACCGTGTAGGCGATCTGGAGGTTGACGTAGGCGAGCACGGCAAGCGCGAAGGGCCTGCCGAGGGCGAGGCCGCCGCCCAGCGCCGCCGCGGCCAGCGCCACCGCCGCCACCACCGCGACCGGGGCGGGCAGCGCGCCGCTGGCGACCGGCCGCAGCCGCTTGAGCGGATGCGCGCGGTCCGCCGCGGCGTCCCACACGTCGTTGACCAGGTAGGCCGCGCTGGAGGCCGCGCAGAAGGCGGCAAACGCCCCGAGGCTCAGGAGGACGAAGTGCGCGGCGTCCGGGCCGACGAACTTCTTGGCGAACAGCAGTGCGGCGAAGACCAACAGGTTCTTCGTCCACTGGTAGGGCCGCATGGCCTGGGCGAGCGCCCGCACGAGGCCCGGTTGCTGCGTTGTCGCTGCTGGGGTGCTCATCGCCAGAATCCTATCAGAAACCGCCGTTCGCGTCCACTTGCGCGGCCTGCGGCCTCAGCGCCGGCATGCGGCCACCCAGCGCGAGTCGCCACAGCGCAGCAGTCGCGCGGCCAACCCCGCGACGCCCAGCACAGCCCAGCACAGCGCCCGCACACCCAGGCGCGGGAGGCCGCGGATGCGTGATGCGTGACGCGTGACGCGTGACAAACCCCCTCCATCACCGGCTGGCGGCCTTTCGCGGTGGCGCCCGGCGAGCACGTCTATGATCGAGTTCTCGAGCTTGCCCACGCTGTAGGCGACGGGGATGTGCTCGGAGCGCTCGGCGACGACCTGGAAGCCGCTCTCGTCGAGGAGGCGGCGAAGGGTGCGGCGCGAGAACTGCACGAGGTGGCCGGGGGGCGTGGGGTGCTCCCAGGCGCCGATGGTGGCGCCGAAGAGCCGCCAGGTGAGCCGCGGCACCAGGCCGCCAATGTCGGGCGTCGTCACCACCAGCAGCCCGCCGGGCCGCAGCACGCGATGGCAGGCGGCCAGGAGCGCTCGCGGGTCGCGGCTGTGCTCCAGGACGTCTAAGAGCGTGACGAGGTCGAAGCTCGCCTCGGCGAAGGCCTGGTCGGCCAGGTCGCCGAGGCACACGTCGAGGCCGCGGGCGCGGGCCGCCTCGACCGCGTTGCGGTTGACCTCCACCCCCACGGCCTCCCAGCCGCTGGCCTTGGCCACCTCAAGCAGATGGCCCATCGAGCAGCCGACGTCGAGTAGACGAGTCGGTTTCCTATCGTCTTCGTCCTCGTCCTCGTCCCTCGTCCTCGTCGTCCTCGGTTCGGCCTCCCCTGGCCGCCTGGAGGCGAGGACCGCCTCAATCTCGCGGAGGCGGCGGGCGAAGTAGCGGCGCCGCTCCCCCTCGTCGAGCGCCGCGTGGTAGTTCCCCGCCGAGTAGAGGGCATCCAGCTCCTCCGGCGTGGGCTGCGGCCACACGAAGACGAGCGAGCAGTCGCGGCAGCGCACGACCTCGCAGCCGCGCTTAGTGACCAGGTGGCGCGCCTCGCCCGCCCCGCACAGCGGGCAGCGCGCCTCACGATGCCGCCGCTTGCTCACGCCCATCGCTCTTCTTCCCAGGCACCACCGCGTCGCGCACGAGGCGAAGGACCTCGACGAACAGCTCGCGGTGGGAGAGGTAGACGACGCCGACGTAGACGACCCCGCCCAGGGCCACGAGGCCCCCTAGCCGCAGCCAGCCCAGCCCTCCGCCGGCGAAGGGCACCAGGGCCTCTGCGCCCCACAGCGCCCCGCTCATCACCGCCGCCGCCGACGTGGCCGGCATCAAGGCGTCCGCCAGCCGCCCCAGCGGACAGGTGAGCACCCGCGAGCAGAAGGCCATCGTGAGCGCCAGGCGGAGGGCCCGCGCGAAGAGCAGCGCCAGGGCCGCGCCCGCCGCGCCGTAGGCCGGCGCCAGCCACACCATCAGCGGCACCAGCGCCGCGAGGTTTGCCGCGTTGAGCGCCGTGTCGTAGCGCGGCTTGCCGATGGCCGTGAAGAGCTGGCCCGAGGGGTTGTCGAGCGCCCGCACGATGGTGTAGAGGCACAGAATCTGAAAGGTCTGGATGCTGTCGTGGTACGCGGCGGGGAGCGCCAGCCGCACGGCGTCGGGCACCACCATCATCAGCCCGGCCAGCAGCGGCAGGGCCACGAGCGCGGTGTAGGACAGCACGCGGCAGTAGGCCGAGCGCACCCGCTCCGGGTCGTCCTGGAGCCTCGCGTAGAGGGGGAGCGCCACGCCGCTGAAAATCTGCGCCGGCACCAGCCCGAGCTGCGAGACCCACGTGGAGGCGAAGACGTAGAGCCCCAGCGCCGTCATGTCCACCCGCCCCAGCACCAGCCGGTCCACGCTCAGGTAGAGGACGATGAGGATGCTGCTGCCGACGAGGAACTTGCCGTAGCGGAGGAGGTCGCGGGCCACCTGGCGGTCGAAGCCCAGGCGCAGGGGGACGTTTGTGAGCCAGAACGACAGCCCGGCCCGCAAGCCCTCCCAGGCGAGGCCGCCGACCACCAGCGCCCAGTAGCGCGACCCCCGCGGCAGGAGCACGGCGATGACGAGCGCCAGGGCCGAGCTCACGAGATGGCTGCCCACCTCGATGACGAAGAGCCGCGCCAGGCGGAAGTCCTTCCGCAGCGTCCCCTCCGCCACCACCGACGGCGGCTTGAGGAGCAGCGAGAGCGCCAGGATGGCCGTCACGAGCGGCATCCCCGGCGTGCGGAAATACGCCGCTGTTAGAGGCGCGACGGCGAGGACGAGCCCGAAGGCCGCCAGGCTCACGCCCCACATGAGCGTGTGGCCCGTGGCCGCGGCCTCGGCGATGTCGCCACGCCAGTGGACGAGGGCGTAGTTGACCCCGAAGTTGCCGCACGAGCGGACGATGGTGATGACGACCATCGCGGCGCCCACGAGCGCCCAGTCGCGCGGCTCGAGCACCCAGGCCAGCGCGTAATTAGACGCCGCGCCCACCGCCTGCCCCACGTAGGTGGTGAGCAGCACCCACTTCATCCCCCCCACCGCCTTCGCCCGCAGGTCCTCAGCCATTACCTGTCGTCCTCGTCCTTCGCCCTCGTCCTAGCCTCACCTGGCCGCCACGAGTGCCTTCGGCGCCCAGAGCCATCGGGCCAGCCTGCCCACGACGGGCACCCGCCTCCAGCGGAAGGCCAGCCGCCATCGCGCCCGGGCAGCGTCCACGCGGCCATCCGTCAACTCCGCCCGATACCGCTCGGCGGCCTCCCGCGCCGTGAGAAGCTCCACGCCCGGCTGCTCCCGGCACCAGGCCAACAGCTCAGGAAGCGCCGCCAGGCTCAGTTGCCCATAGTGGCGGGCCAGCTCGTCGGCGCATTCCGTGAAGCTGAAGTGGTGGAACATGCACACGACGAATGCGTGGCCGCGTCGGGTCAGGAGCCGGTTCACGGTCGCCCGCAGCTCGGCCAGGCCAGCCGTGTGGGGCAGCGCGACCAGCGGCTCGCGGACCGGCGGGGCCGACAGCGCGGCCGAGACCACCCGAAAGCCCGCCTCGGCCAGAGCGGTCAGCGTCCCCTCGTCGTAGGTGTTCCACGGCGGGATGAAGGTCACGACCTCGGCACCGAGCCATTCGTCCAGGCGGCGCTTGCCCTCGCGCAAGCGGTCGAGCTGTGCCTCGCGTGGGAGGCCGGCGAACTCCGAGCTTGCCGAGCCTTGCCTTGAGAGCGCCTCATGGGTGAGGCCGTGGAGCGCGGGCTCCGCTCGCCCCTCGGCCACCGCTCCGCGGAGCATGGCCAGGCGCGCGGGGTCGTCGCCTAGCCAGCGCTTGCCCTCGTAGTTAGGCACGACGCCCACGGTGAGCGGCACGCCGTTGGCGGCGAAGGCCGCGAGGAAGCGCTCCTCGATGGCCTCGCGCTCGCGCGTGGCCGCCCCGAGGCTCGCCGCGTAGTCGTCATAGCGAAAGACGATGATCACTTCGCCCGCCATCGTGTAGCCCTCATGTCCGTAGCCGCGCGACGAGCGCCTCCAGTTCGGCCACGCGGCGCGGCCAGGCGAAGCGCTCGGCCGACCCTCTGGCCGCGCGGGTCATCCTGTCGAGCAGCGCCGTGTCGCCGAGCACCCGGCAGATGGCCTCGGCGAGCGCGGCCGTGTCGCCGGGCGGCACGAGCAGCCCGCTCGCGCCCTCCTCCACCGTCATCCGCAGGCCGGGCAGGTCGCTGCCCACCACCGGCGTGCCGCTCGCCAGGCTCTCGATGGGCGCAAGCGGATGCCCCTCGGCCAGCGACGGCACTACGAGGATGTCCGCCTCCGCATACAGCTTTGGCAGGCTCTCGCGCGGCACGACGCCGCCGAAGCTCACGCGCTCGGCCACGCCCAGCCGCCGGGCCAGCGCGTGGTACTCGCCGTCAGCCGCCTCATCGCTGCCCACGACCACCGCGCGCACGTTCGGCAGGCGCCTGAGCACGAGCGGCATAGCCTCGAGGAGGTGTCGCAGCCCCTTCTCGGGCGAGAAGCGGCCTACGAAGAGCACCTGCCGCTCGGCTCGCTGGTGTGCGCTCGCCTTGCCAGTGTCCCAGGCCCCAAGGTCCACGCAGTTGGGCGCAAGCCACAGCCGCTCCTCGGGGGCGCCCATCGCGCGAAGCCCGTCGTGAATCTCCGGGTTGATGCACGCGATCATCGGCGCGTGGCGCGCGCAGAACCGCACGGAGAGCTTGTAGACCCACGTGACCGTCCTGGGGTAGACGCCCTGCTTGCCGGGGTTGAAGATCCAGCCCTGGAAGGCCATGATGGCCGGCGCCCGCAGCCGCCGGCAGGCCCACCAGGCACCGAAGTAGGCCGTCGAGTCGGTGCAAAACAAAGCGTCAAACTGCGGATCGCGGACTGCGGATTGCGGATTGAAATCCGAAACCCGAAACCCGAAATCCGACATGGCCTTGCTGAGCCGCCACGCGAAGGCGAAGCCGGCCAGGTCAAATGCCTTGATGCGGCCGACCCGCACGGGCACGTAGGTGCGCCGCGCCGTGCTCCGGGTCGCGTCCACGTCGCTGGCGAAGACGACCACCTCGTGGCCCGCGGCCTCCAGGTGGTCGGCCCACTCGCGCACGACCGTGGGCACGGCCCCGGCCCGGTGGAAGAAGCGGTTGACCAACGCGACGCGCAATTGCGGCTTGGGGCTTGCGGCTTGGAGCTTGGGGCTTTCGGGGCTGCTCATCCGTGCCCATCCGTGGAATCCGTGGTTGCCTTGGGGGGCTTCTTCAGGCGCGCCTGCACGCGGCGCTTGAGGCGCAGCAGCGGCTCAGGCGTCAGGGCGCGGGCGCGGTCCCTTACCCGCTGCGCCGCCCGCCGGAGCCACAGGTGAACTCGCGGCGAGGCGGCGGGACGCGCCAGGGTGAGAAAGGTGCAGGAGCGGCGCTCGGCGCCCCATTGCCGCTTGTAGGGCGCGTCGCCCCCGAGGAAATCGTATTCGCGGGCGCCGCGCCCGATGCTCTCGCGGATGACGTGCGCCTTGAGCGCCGTCCCAGGGTTCAGCTCCTCCCGCTCGATGTCGTATGCCTGCTGAAGGAAGTAGACGCGGCCGAGATGCTCGAAGCTGAACTCGTGGGCGGCGAATGCGCCCTCGAGCCGCAACGAGTGAAAGCGCAGCCAGCCCCTCCGCAGGAATGCCTCGCCCATCTCGCGGTAGAAGCGCCGCCTGGCCTCGCCCGCGAAGCTGCCCGCCTTGCCCGCCGCGCGCCAGCGCCGCTGGTGAAGCTCGAAGAGCGACTCCAGCCGGGCCGGCAGCTCGGCCGCGTCGGTGCACTGCTCGAAGGCCGCGCCGCGCCCCTCGCGCAGCCGCCGCCCGAGCGACCGCAGCTTGCTGCGGAAGCGCGGCTGAAGGGTCCTCAGGTAGCTCTCCCAGTCGCCCGGCAGGCGGATGGCCAGGCAAGGCCACTCCCACGACTCCACCGCCCAGCCGCGCTCAGCGGCGAGCCCTCGGAGCAGCGCGTGGTTCGGCGACGCCGTGGGCAGGAGCGAGAGCTGGAGCAGGTCCCAGCCCCGTGGGTCGCGCGCGACGCTATCGAGGAAGGCGGCGAGCACCTCGGCCTCGCGCCCCGGCTCGATGATGAAATCCAGGTACTCGGAGTCGCAGGAGTGGTCGCCGATGAAGCCGATGCGCCGCAGCGAGCCGAGGCGATGGGCGGCCCGCACGCGGCTGCGATACAGCGGCGCAAGGCCGATCAGCCGCCCCGATTGCGGATTGCGGCTTGCGGATTGCGGAGGCCCCACTCGGCACTCGGCACTCGGCAATCGGCAATCCCCCGACGCCGCGTCCCAAGCGGCAAGCACGAACAGCTCGTCGCCCGGCCGCCGAAAGCAGCGCCACCAGGGCCAGAGCCATTCCCAGGTGAGGAAGATGCTCGCGCTCGCCGAGCGCTCGACGAGCGGGTCCCACGCCGCCTCCAGCCGCGCCCAGCCCTCCGCCGTGGTGATGGCCTCGATCTCCAACGTCGCGCCACCTGATTCCCTGGGGGCTATGGCGAGGCATCCTTGCAGCGGAAGAGCATCACCGAGAGCGGATTGCCCCGCCGAATCTCCTCCAGCCGATAATGGGTCTCCAGATACCGCAGGAACGCTGGGAAGCGCTCGGGCAGGTCGTCGTAGGCGCCCTTCATCACCAGCCTCCCCCCGCGCTCCGTGCCGCGCGTCACCACGATGTAGGGCGGCTTGTGGCGCTCCAGCGCCTCGATGATCGCACGAAGAGTCTCCGGCCTGTAGTGGTAAGCCCGCTCGGGCGGCGCGTTGTAGTGGAAGTCATACATGTACGGCGAAACGCTTCGGCGGCCCGAGAGGACGTAGACCTGCGGCCTCCCGCCACGCATGTATATGCGGTCGCCAGGACGCGTCTTCGCTCCTATCTCGCGGGCCACCTCCGCCACCACGCGATTCGTGTTCTCAGGGCTCATCCACTCCTGAAGATAGCCCACCGAACGCTTGGCCCCCAGGGCCAAGAGCGCGAGCAGGAACAGCCCGGTGCCGCCCAGCACCAGATGCCGCAGCACCCCGCCGCCACGCCGCAGCGCCCCCCACAGCCCCGCCAGCCCCACCGCCGACGCCACCGCCAGCGGCGCGACCGTGGGCACGTAGTAGTAGAAGGCGAACTGCCCCGGGAGCACAAGCCCCACAAACGCCGCCGCCACCCACAGCCCCACGAGTGCCGCCGCCCGCCGCTCCATTCGCCGAGCAAAGGCCGCGACAAGCCCCCCCGCGCCCGTGAGCCACAGGAACAGGTGGTCGTAGCCCATCGCCCTCACCAGCAGCCGCAGGTCAGCCACGAGGCCCCCCTTGCGGTACTCCTGCGCGTAGAGAGCGTTGTAGGTGTAGGTGCACTCCCAGAAGATGCCAAACGCCCCGTGTGCCGCGAAGTACGCCGCGCACGCCGCCCACGGCGCCACTGCGCCGGCGGCCAGCAGCAGCGAGTGGAGCACCACGCGCCGGAGCGCCGCCCGCCCCTCGGCCCGGAACGCCTCCCACGTGAGCCACGCCCACGTGGCCACGCCCACGGGCGCCACGATCTGCTTGGCGATCAGCCCCAGCCCAAAGAGCAGCCCGCTCGCCCCAGCGAGCCAGAGCTTCCGCGAGTCCGCATACCTGGCCGCGGCCAGCATCGCGCCCGCCGTCAGCAGCGCCGCCAGGCGCTCAGGCTGAAACGCCTCACCCTGGAGCACCGTCGCCCCAGTGAATACCCCGTACACCAGCGCCGCCGCCACCCCCACGCCCCACCCGAAAAACCGCCTGGCGAGGAAGAAAAGGAGCAGCGCCGTCGCCGCATCGCAGAGCGCCGAGCCCACCCGCAGCGTCGCCGTCACAGGCACGAGCCCCGGCGGCGCCACCGCAAACAGCCCGCGGTAGACCACGTAGATGAGCGGCAGCTTGTGGTCCCATGCATCGCGGTACGGCAGCTCGCCGGCCGACCAGCCCGTCGCAACATAGGCGAACACCGCCCCATCCTGGTCGAGCGGCAGGCGAAACGTCGGGATGCGCACGGCCAGCGTCACCAGCACGATGGCCGCCAGCCAAGCGGCCGTGCCACGCGGCGGGCCAACGGGTGGCCCGCCCGCCGCCGCGCTCGGGCCGGGAGCTTGCGGGCTGCTCATAGACGCCTCCGTGGGAGCTCTTCCTGCCTTGCCTTGGCCGCGAGGGCCTCATCGCGGCCGGGCGCGTAGGATACCACGCCCCAGGCGCTTTGGCAAGTGAGCATCGCGCTGCGAGCTTCTCGCAACCGGACGGCGCCGCCTTCTGTCTGCAAAGTCAACGGGTAAGCAAACCCGCACTTGATTGACCGCCGGGTAGGCGCTAAGCTCAGGCGGGGGCGCGGGCGCCTGCGCGGAGGAGAGGCGCTAATGATGGTGAGGAGCGCTGCAATAGCCGTGCTGAGCGCCGCACTCGCGGCGCCGCCCCCCGGAGCCGAGCCGGACACCTATGACGAGTTCAGCCGCTTCTGCGCCCAGCACTTCAGCGCGCAGCGCGAGGAGGAAATGCCCCGCGCCTTCGGAAGAGAGCTAAGCGCCGTCGAGGGGAGCCTGTGGCAACACGTCTCCGAGGCATCGGCCTGCTTCGCCTGGCAGACCAATCTCCCCGCCAAGAGCTGCGTGGAGTATGGCACCACGACCGCCTACGGCCAGAAGACGCCCGAGCCCGAACGCTGCTTCTCCCTCCACCTCCACCACCTCAAGGGCCTGAAGCCCGACACGGTCTATCACTACCGCCTCGTGGCGACCGACGAGCGCGGCCACCGCCTGGCCTCGCCCGACGCCACCTTCACGACCAGGAAGCTGACCAACGCCGTGCGAATCCCCACCGACGTGCCAGGGCCGCCCTTCGTCCTCGACAAGCCCAACACCACATACCTGGTGACCAGGGACCTCGCGGCCGATGGGACAGCCATCTCCATCGCCGCCTCGGGCATCACCCTCGACCTCGGCGGCCACACGGTCGTCTATGACGAGAAGCGCGACACGGCCAACGAGGGCGCCTGCGCCGTCCGAGGCCACAAGAGCCGCGGCATCGGCCTCGCAGGCGTCAAGGTCCTCAACGGCCACCTCCGCCGCGGCAACGGCGGCAGCGCCACCGAAAAGGCCTGGGACACCCTCTACAACCCCATCTTCTTCAGTAAGCCCTCGGGGCTGGAGCTCGCGGGGCTGGACGTGGACTACGACGGCTGCCAGGTGGTGGCCATCGCGCTCATCATACGCGGCGAAAAGGTGGATCTCCACCACAACGTTTTCCTCGACCGCGGCTCGGCGCTCTTCAACCGCCACCTCGGGATGGACGCCGTGTGTTTCGCCGCCCAGAACTCGCGCTGCCACCACAACCTCATCAAGCGCACCCGCCACCGCGGCATAAATGCGTTTCAAAGCAACGAGGTCTTCGCAAACGAAATCTACATTGACAGCTACGCCACGAACTCCTATGGCATCATGTACTACAGCCAACAGGACGCGGCGGGCCTCGACCTCCACCACAACCGCATCTTCGGCACCGGCTACCACCCCGTCGGCATCGGCTCCGGCCAGGGCTACCGCGACGTGAGGGTCCACCACAACTACATCCAGATGCAGGGCACGCGGGCCGAGGCCCGCTGGACCGGCGGCCAGGGCGGCGGCGACGACCCAGGCCAGCTCCACCCCGTCAACGGAGTCCGCCTCCAGCGCCCGCGCGGCGAGATCGAGCACGCCGACAACGTCATCGTCGCCCGCGGCAGCGGGGCCGGCTGCCTCATGCGTTGCCTCTGGCTCGTCCCCGACGAAAAGGTCGGCCCCGGCATCGTCTTCCGCAGCAACCGCCTCAAGCTCATCGCCGAGGACGGCCTGGCCGAGGGCTACGCGCTCTCCTGCGGCGGCACGCCCATTCCCCCCGACGCGACAACCCTCCGCCACACCGTCCGCCTCGAACGCAACACCGTCATCACCAACCTCTGCCACGTGCAGTTCGGCGACAACTACTCCCACGGCGGCTGCTACCTCTTCCACGGCAACGAGTTCATCAAGGTCGGCGCCGACCCCCGCTACCGCACCATCCGCCTCGGCTGGAAGGGCTGGAAGTACGAGACCTTCGGCCATATGTTTCTCGACTCCACCTTCCAGGGCGGGGCGGGCTATGATTCCGTCTCCTTCGACGGCGCCCAGCGCGGCCGCTACGACTTCACGGTAGCCTGGTCCCTCAACCTCAAAGCCCCGGCCGGCGCCGTGTTGGTCCTCAAGAACAAGGCCGGCCAGGAATGGTTCCACGACAAGATGCCCGCGACCGGTCAGCTCACCCTCCCGATGCCCGAGTTCGACCGCACCCGCGACGGCAAGACCCCTCTCGCACCCCACACCCTAACCGTCACCCACGGCGGCAAGACCACCACCAGGCAACTGACCGGCGACGGGCCGACGAGCCTCGACCTCAGCGGGCTGTAGGAGTGTGTGCCATGAATAGACGGGCGTTCGTCTCATCTCTCGTCGCCGGCGGAGCGGCCCTCGTCGCGGCGGAGGCCGAGAGGGACAAGCTTGCGGCAGGCGCCGCTGGCGCGGCCGCGGCGCTCGCGGAGCACAAGCTTGCACGCATTCAGGCGCGAAGGCTCCTCGACCGCTTCCCGCGCTTCGTCGGGCGCAACGCCAAGGGCAACCCCACGGGCACGGGGGCCGCCTACCAGGTGCGCACCCTCACCACCGACAAGGGGGCGCGCGGCTGGGGAATGTCCTGGGTGCCCGACGACCAGGTGGCGAAATTCCTCGGCGCCCGCGTCTCCGACCTCTTCGACCCAGCCCACGGCACCTGCGAGGAGGCACTCAACCTCCTCGACCTCCCACTCCACGACCTGGCGGGCAACATCCTCGGCAAGCCCGTCTACGCCCTTCTAGGCGCCAAGGGGCCGACCCAGGTGCCCGTCTACTCCGGCGCAATCTACCTCGACGACCTGGAGCCGCCCGACAAGCCGCGCGGCATCGCAGGCGTCCTCGCCTCCTGCCAGCAGGACTACGATGCCGGCTACCGCGCCTTCAAGCTGAAGATAGGCCGCGGCCTCAAGTGGATGCCCGGAAAGCCCGGCATCCAGCGCGACATCGAGGTCACGCGCGCCGTCAGAGCCAAGTTCCCCGACTGCAAGGTGCTTGTGGACGCCAACGACGGCTACACGCCCGACGACTTCCTCGGCTACCTGAGCGCCGTGGCCGACTGTGACCTCTTCTGGATCGAGGAGCCGTTCCCCGAAAAGCGCGACGACCTGCTCAAGCTCCGCGAGCACATGGCCAAGGTCGGCTGCAAGGCCCTCATTGCCGAGGGCGAAGGCCGCACCGAGCGGGCCGACAAGCCCTGGAAATACGGCGGCTACACCCCGCGCCACATCGAGACCCTCTATGCCCTCGCCAAAGAGAAGCTAGTGGACGTCTTCCTCCTCGACCTGGGGATAGTCGGCTTCAGCCGCTGGCGCGCCATCATGCCCGAGCTCGTCCAGGCCGGCGTCCAGGCATCACCCCACACTTGGGTATGGAGCCCGCGGCCCTACTACGCGGCCCACCTCGCGGCCGGCCTGGGCAACGTCGTCATCGTCGAGGGCATCCCAGCCCGCGCCGCCGACGTTGACTACTCCGCCTACAAGTTCGCCCGCAACGGCGACCTTCTGATCCCCCCCGCTCCCGGCTTCGGCCTCACGCTCCTGTAGGGCGTGCACACCTGCACGCGGAATCCCGCTTGAGGAGATTGCCCCCGGCCCGGGCGGGGCCTGGGCGCAGGCGTCGCAGCCAGGAACCACGTCGGGCGCGAACAGCGCGCGGGCGCACACTGGCGGATTCCCCACTTGCATCGGGGGCATCCCGCCTATACTTTACTGTCAGGCTGTGAGGGAGGGCCGTCGCGCAACCGCCACAGGATCGAGGAAGACCATGACGCCGCGCCTCTTGGTCCTCGCCGCCCTTGCCCTCGGCCAGCCAGTCGCCAGGGCGGGGGATGCCTTCACCGCCAACCTCACCGCCCAGACGCTTGATGCGGAGGGGAGCTATGCGCTGCCTGGCCGCGTGGCGGCGCAAAAGGGCGTGCTGCGGGTCGAGCCGATCGGCCACAGCGCGTGGCAGACCGAGAAGGCCGACGCCGCGGGCGACGCGCATTTCGTCGTCGCCCTCAGGCAGCCGTTGCCCGTGGGCACGGTGCTGGCCTATGGCAAGTGGCGCGTGAGCTATCTCAAGCCCGGCGCCACGGCCGAGCCGACGAGTGAGGAGGGCTGGGCCGAGGCCCGCTATCCTGGCGCCGAGACGCACGAGTTGCGCGTGGTGCCCCTGCCGCCGGGCGTGACGACGCGGGCCATTCGCCTCAGCGCCCCCATGTCGCCCGACAGCAGCGGCAGGTTCCGCTCCGAGTTGCTCTTCGCCACCACGCTGGGCGGGCGATTCGTCAACGTCGCGCCCCTCGCCAATCTCGCCGTCAGCTCCAGCGGGCCGCGCTCGCGCGGCTTCCTGCCCGACGCCCGCCTCAACGACCCCGACAACCTGCTCGACGGCGACATCGCCCACAGCAACTGGTCGAGCGGCGAGCGCAAGGAGCCGCTCTCGCCCGAGCGGCCCGAGTGGCTCGTGCTCGACTGGGGCGCCGCCCGAAGGCTCCGCGGCTGCGCCGCCTTCATCGGCGCCCACCAGAGCGGCTTCGCCGAGATGCTCGTGCAACGCTTCACGAGCACTGGCCGCCCCGACGGCACATCGGACGCCGGCTGGGAGACCGTGGGGCGGCTGACGACCCGCAAGCCCTGGCGTCCGCCGAGGTTCTGGGAGGCGTACTGCGATTTCGGGCGCGAGGTGGAGACCCGCGCCCTCCGCTTCCTCGCCATCGCCGGCACGACCAAGGAGCTTGCCGCGGGCGGCGAGGGGGCCGACCCCACCGTCGTGTCCATCGGCGAACTCGTGGTCTTCGAGGGCCTCGCGGACAGGCCCGCGCCGGAACGCCTCGTGAAGCAGCGCGCGGCCCCAGAAGGGGTCATCCCCATCACCTTCGACATGCCCCAGGGCGGCCTGGCCACCATTCAGATTCTCGACGACAAGGGCAACGTCATCGAGAACCTCGTCTCGGGCGTGGAGTTCCCCAAGGGCAAGAACACCGCCTGGTGGGACCTGCGGACGCTTGAGGACTACTGGCCGCCGTACGAGCGGCCGAACCCGCACTTCCACGAGCCGTCGCCCGAGGCCGTCAAGGTCGCCCCGCCCGGCCGCTACCGCTGGCGGGGCCTCTGGCATCCGCCACTTTCCCTCCACTACCTCTTCTCCTACTTCCCGCTCAAGAAGCACGGCTTGGCGTGGATCACCGCGGACAGCACGGGCGGCTGGCTCGCCGACCACGTGCCGCCCCAGGACGTCGTCCGCACGGGCGACACGATGTGGGTCGGCACCTTCTGCGAGGCGGGCCACGCGCTCCTGGAGGCCGACCTGGACATGAAGAAGCTCTGGGGCTCGGGCCGCATCTGGCTCGCCTGTCCCCGCGTGCTTGCCGCCGACGGCGACTTCATCTACTACGTCGAGCAGGGCGGCTGGGTAAAGGACAAGATCGTGATGGTCCAGGTCAACCGAAAGACAAAGGCGAGCCGCCGCCTGCTCGGCCGCGACCTGGCCAAAGACGAAAAAGCCGACGTCCAGGGCCTAGCCGTCGCCGGCGACCGCGCCTGGCTCGGCGACAGGGCGAAGAACGCCATCTTCGTCCTCGACCTCTCGAAGAACCTCGCCGCCCCGCCCGCGGGCTTCGCCTGGAACATCGCCTGGAAGCTCCTGGACCACGAGCGGATGACGGTCGTGAAGGAGATTCCGCTCGAGAAACCTGGCCGCATCCGCCCCTACGGCGCCGACCACCTCGCCGCCGTAAGCGGCTCCCGCGTCGTCCTCATCCATCGCCAGACCGGCGACGTAAGGCCCGTCGTCACCGGCCTCACCAATCCCCTCGGCCTCGCCATTGATGCCGCGGGCAGCTTCTACGTCGGAGAGATGGACCCCGTCCACCAGGTCAAGGTCTTCAGCCGCGAGGGGCGGCCGCTGCGCACCATCGGCAAGCCCGGCAAGCACCGCGTCGGGGTCTTCGACCCCGACAACCTGGAGAGCCCCGCGGGCATTGAGGTGGACGCGAAGGGCAACGTGTGGGTCTGCGAGTTCTCCGAAGAGGTCAAGCGCACGAGCGTGTGGGACGCGGCTGGCCGCTGCGTCAACCAGGTGCTCGGGCCGCCCATGTACGGCGGCGGCGGCGAGATTGACCCTGCCGACGAAAACCACCTCTTCTACCACGGCAAGGAGTTCCGCCGCGACCCCAGGACCGGCGAGGTTCGCCTCACGCACCTCTTCTGGCGCGGCGACGACGACCGTCACGACTGCTTCGGCAGCTACCCCTCTTACCCCTTCCGCCGCGAGCGCCGCTCGCTCTTCTCGCACACGAGCCAGCTCTTCTTCACCAGTTGGCAGGGCTGGGCACACGGCTCCAACACCACCCTCTGGGTCTACGACCGCGACCACGCCCGCCCAGTCGGCGCCCTCGGCACCGTGCCCGACTGGCTTCGCAAGCGCTTCCAGGTGCCCAAGGACGAGGCCATCTTCGCCTGGACCGATGCCAACGGCGACGGCAAGGTGCAGCGCGAGGAGCTGCGGACAGGCACGATAATGCTCGGGGAAAAGGTCTGGGACCGCGCGGGCGCGACCTGGCAATTCAGGATGAACGAGAGCTTCGAGGTCGCCGCCAGCGACGGCCACTACGGCGTCGCCGGCATCGCCTTCTTCCGCGTCGAGCGCCTCACGCGCGAGGGCTACCCCGTCTGGCGCCTGCCCACCGCCTTTCACACCTTCGAGGGCCGCCACGCCGCCGACGCCGTCTTCACCGACCGCGACGGCAACGCCATCAGCCTCGACCACTACGTCACCAGCATGGCCCCCGACGGACGGCTCCGCTGGCGCTACAAGAACCGCTGGCCCGGCCTCCACGCCGGCCACGACACCTCCGCCCTCGGTTCCGAGCCGGGCGTCCTCATCGCCCCAACCCGCTTCTTCGGCTCCGCCTGGGTCAACAAAGAGGTCGGCGAGGTCATCTGCCTCAACAGCAACCTGGGCGCCACCTATCTCTTCACCGCCGACGGACTCTACATTGACCGCGTCTTCCGCGACGCACGCCGCGGCCTCGCCTGGCGGATGGACACCCCGCCCTCCGACGCCATCATGAACCAGCTCTCCCTCGGCGATGAGCACTTCGGCGGAACATTTCAGAAAGTGCGGCGCGCCGATGGCAGCCACAGCTTCCGCTACGTCGTCGGCCAGCCCCACTGCTCCGTCGTCGAGCTCCGCGGCCTGGAGAAGATTCAGCGCATCCCCGGCGGCGAGCTCGTCGTCACGAAGGAGCACCTCATCGAGGCCGAACGCCTCCGCCAGCAGCGCGCCTACGAGGTTGCCCATCCGAAACGCGAAACCATCCGCCGCCTCAAGGGCATCACGATTGATGGCAGGAGCGACGACTGGCCAAAGGAACGCTTCGGCGATGGCTTCGCCCTCGGCTTTGATCCCGACCTCGCCGTCCTATATGTCCTATTC
>Ga0101944_10001281_pt1 | contig 54568 bp, 54 predicted proteins | sample DewCreD2012metaG_FD_75245 | JGI IMG/M metagenome (GOLD analysis project Ga0101944, IMG submission 75245) | Hot spring sediment bacterial and archeal communities from British Columbia, Canada, to study Microbial Dark Matter (Phase II) - Dewar... ...
GTCACAACGAACATCCCAAACCCTTCATCTGGACCGCTTCCGCGCAAGACATCCTGGAGAAAGTCAAACGTGCCCGCAAATCACTCGATAACGTTCGCTCCGTGTGACGCACTACACTAGCGTGTCAACTTCGAAAGTTAACTCAAACTTCTCATACTGTGGAACTTGGGATGAATTGTGCTGGAGGTTGCGAATTGTGGGAGCCGCGAAGGTGAGGAGAGGGAACAGGGGCATTGCTGCAAGGCCGAGAAGGATGCGGCGGGCGCTCGTGAGTCTTGGGCTACTCATCGGCTGCCTGCTCCGTCGCGCGGAGACCGGGGCAGGCGCCCCGATTCGAGCTTGGTCTGGTCATTGGCATTCGTCGTAGCAGGAGCTTCGAGAGCGGCGGCAAGCATTTGGAGGTAGAAGAGGTCACCAACGGGAAACGCCGGGATGTCCAGAAATCTGACCAAGTCTTGCTGCGGTTCATGGAGAATCCAAGCCTTTGCGAGGAAGAGCAACCGGTCATACAGGGGCGAAAAGGTGCCTTCGCCGATTCCGGTTTCCGGGAAAGCAACGAACCAGTACGGCGCAACCTGCTCGTACTCCTTGACGGCTGCCGCTACCTTGTCGAGGGCGTTCAGGCGCAAATAGTCTGCAAGTTCCGGCGTCAGGAATATGAAGTTTCTGCTCACGGTTAAAGCTCTGCAATAGCCGTCTTGCGTGTGAAGCGGGTCATTTAGGTAAGGAGTGTCTGCGGTGAAGGCAGTTGCGCGTAGCTCCATCAACCTGTCGAGCTGCTGCCGGACTGCGGTGGTCTCGTGAAATCCGGCGAGCTTCTCAAGCTCAAGGTACCCCATGTATCCAGCGATGAACGCGTTGTGGACGAAAGGGAACTTCACAAGCGTGTCGAAGGATGGGACCGCGGGGAGGCGGTCTTTCGTGCGCTCGAAGAGCGCTGTTGCGTCGCCCAGGACAGCTGCGTACTTCCACAACGCGTAAAAGAAATAGGGCGGCAATTTGGGACCGCCTGCCTCGGGCGAGGTCCAACCTGGGAAGAACTGGCTGCTCGTCGCCGACGGACCAGGCAGGGGCTGCGAGACGGTTGCTAGCAGCGGCTGTTCGAACAATCCACGCGGCGTTCCGTCCGCCCAGCCGACGGTCGTGTATTTGTCGACTGGGAAATTTTCCATCTCTGCTTTCAGATACGACTTAACCCGCCCTTGAGTCTCGGGGGACAAGTGCGGCAGAACTTGGAGCATCGCTATGTGGATATCAGCTGGATGATGCCAGTAATCGGACAGCTGATCTCCGCATACCTGGTCAAGAACACCGTCGAGCAAGCCGTGGTGGCCCCATGCTGGCTTCAGGTGGCCAGCTGCCAGCATCTTTGCCACTTGTTCTTCCATGAGCCGAATAAGCGTGCCGCGGGTCAATGGAACAGAAGTCTTCGAGGCCGGCGTATCGGAAGCGGCTGGTGGCAAGGAGGCGGGGATGACTTTTGAGACGCCAAACGCGACCAAGGCATTACTCCGATGGGAGTACACTTTGCCGTTGTAAGGTATCGGAGGGTTTTGATCGCCTACATGAGACTGATAGACTCCATTTCGGCCGCCGTAAGGTCCTGGGCAGTCCGGCAGTCCGCTGTACGGGCTCAAGGCTACACCGTCGGCCAGCATGTTGTAGCCAGGCATCAGGGTGTCTATGTCATAGCTGTAGTACCACCATTCCCGCGAGGGATCCGTTGCTGGAAAGGTCGAATTGGGCTGTGAAATATCCACTGCGCCGGCGCTGCGATCACAGCATTGGTTCCAGTATATGAGATTCCCGCCCGCGGAGTATGCCAGTGGTTCGTCCGTGGGCACCCATCGTGAGGCCGGAGTACTGAGGTAAGGCGTGTGAAGTCGCCAGCCGGTGACGTGTCCCCCCGGGATCCAGTCGTCTGAGTAGAACAGATTCGTCTGGTAGAGGTTTCCATCTATGCCAACGACTGGCGGATAGCGATTGCCGCTGTGTGTCCCCCAGAATAACAATGGACTGAATTCAGTCTTACCATCTGCGTCGAAGTCATAACGGAATTCGTTACCGTTTGCGCGGTCAAGCACTATATAGGTACGATGATCGCTGTGCTCTTCGAAATAATCCGAGGTGCTGGGAATAGTGCCAAATGGGGTCACATTAGGCCGGCTGGTGTCTAACCATCCGTCGGGGGCCCGGGGGCTTCGTAATGTGCCCTTGGGCAGACCTTTTGGGAAGAAGGCCTGCAACTGCAGCCCGAGGATGTCCGTTTGTCCGCCAGGCGGAGCCACTCCGATGCGGCGAGGATCGCTCCCGGCAAATATGACAGCGTCGCGATGAACGACGGGCCACCAGGAGTGGAATCCGTGTCCAGGCAGCTTGGCCGACTTCCACACAAGAGTGCCATCCGTCCGCAGCGCGTAAGCATGGCCATCATTGGCCGCGAAGTAGATCACCTTGTCAGTGGCGTGATATGCGGCGGAAAAAAGGATGGGCCCCTCGAGCGGCTCGCTCTGGGGCGCCGGGAACTGCCATTCCCACGCGTCCTTTCCCAGGCGCCAGGCGTAGAAGCGACCGTCCCTGCTGCCGAAGTACACCGTTCCGTCGGCCACTAGCGGGTTGGTCTGGATACCGGCGCCGGCCGCGGGCGAGAGACCAAGCAGGCGGCCGGTCTTGGCATCCAGGGCGTGAATCCGTCCGTCGAAGGATCCGACATAAGCCACGCCCTCAGAGATGGTGGGGGAGTGTCCCAATGGCATCTCCGTGGGATACATCCAGGCGAGAGTCCCGTTTTCGTCGAATGCGAACAGGCCTTGGGCCGAGGCGACGTAAAGAAGGTGGTGAGCGGCAATGATCTGGACACGGCCCGGGATGAAAGATTTGATTGGCCGGTACCACTGAGGGTAGAGGCGACCGCTGCCCTGAGAGCGAATGGTCGCGGTGTCCGGGACCTGCTCAGGGACCCAACTAGTGCGCTGAGGGTTGGCTCCCGCCATGGGCCAGTCCGCAGAAAGTCGTGGGGCAAGCAGCAATAGAAACAGTAGGGCCAGGCTCCCGCCATGAACCCCCGCTACCATCGATCCGAAGCGCGTGAAAATTCGCAAATGCGATGCTCCTCGAATGAGCTCTTCCTGGCCACCGAAACCATTCTTCGTCTCATAACAGTATTGGAGGTAAACGGTACAAGAATCAACACAACAGTTGGGCAGTGCCGTAATGCTAACCGTAGTGGATAAGCGGGAATGCTCCGGGAGCTTGGCCGCATCCGTTTACGGCTGGACGTTTGGCCAAACGGCTTACATTCATGTGCGCCGCGACCAGCCAGGCGCGGGCATCGAGAACCGGTCCGGAATCCGGATGACTGTACGGCTGCCCCTCAAACAGTATGACGGGATAGCGACGCGAATGGGGCCAAGCGTAGTGAGGTGGGGAGAGGGTTTGAGAGGTGGCTTTGGCGACGGAACGGCCCACCCCTCCCTCTTCCACGGGGGGCCGCTGCTTCAGCTTCCCGAGGCGTCAGCTTGCCCTGCGCGGGTCTAACAGCGTGCGTTTGCGTAGCTTCGAGGCCAGCCGGGCGGTGCGGGCCACGACGTTCCTGGCTGTGACCAATTGTGATCGCGGATGGGTTGCGGATCACTCAGTCCATGTTCCTCACGGAGCGAAGCGTCCCGCGGCGGATGCGGATACGAGTGATCCTTGCAAATCGGCGGCCGAATTGGTTCAGGAAGGAGGCAGTGGTGGGGTGAGGTGGTGGCTGGGGTGGGTCAGGAGCCGAAAGTTCACTTCCGGTTGGCCGTGGGGCCCGCAGTTGTCGGGGATCAGATGAACAGCGAGATGCAGATCCATGGCACGAGCGACCTTGTCCAGGAACGGGGTGAATTCCTGCTTCCGGTACGCCGCTCGTCAGTGGTTAACCGCTTTACCGGCGGTCACATCCAATGCGGCAGAGCGCGTGGCCGTGCCGTGCGGCTGGCAGGCACAGGTCTGTCGTTCCGGCGGACCTAGCCGAGTGGGCGGAACAGGCCGGGCACGGCCCGCGGTTCAGACTAGCTCTTCCCATCTTTGCTCAGCACAACGGCCTGGTCTAGCGGACTGAGTTAACAGGCCTCAACGCCGCACACTCTGGCCCGGACTGGGGATCGGTGCGAGACCAAATCGGCTCCACCCGACGCGGTTGCGATTGCTGCCATTTGCAGATGCGCTGAATCGTGGCAGGGTTTTCGGATCCGCCACTCGCGCCATCCGGTAAACGCCGCAGTGGGTGGTTTGCTCCGGCAGCCGGGGAGGCTCTTTACAATCACCGCAGTCTCCTGCTCCGGGCCTTCTCCTCCGTGTGGCCTGAACGAGGGTTATCTTCGAGATTCCCCTCCGTCGGAGCGAAACAGGCTGGCGGGTCCAAGGCCACATCGTGGTTGGGCAAGCCGGTCACCAACTGGCGCGACAGAATCTCGCTCGGAATGCCATTGGCGCCCCCGGCCGCATTTCGGCAAGCGGGAACACAATCTACGGCGCGCTTTGCAACACGATATCCTCTGGCGCCTTCTGGCGGCCCTGATTAGTGCTGACGAGGAGGGGACGAGGGGCATCGCTCCAGCAGTACGGAGCATGCACGGCTCAAGGCTGACTTAGCGCAGGAGCCCGAACTGCTTGGGTTGGTCCTGTGAGCTCTACCTGTTGCTAGAAACCGCGCTCTTGGCCCTCGCCAGTTCCGCGTCAATCACCTCTCTAAACACACTGAAAGGTTGAGCGCCGGAGATAGGAATTCCGTTCACCAAAAAGGTAGGTGTGGACTGGATTCCCAGATTTGCGGCCTCTTCCAAATCGGCGTTCACCTCCTCCAAGTATTTCTGCGAACTCAGACAGGACTGGAGCCTATCCGCGTCTAGCCCTAAGGACCGCGCCAGTTCGGCATAGGAACCCTGTTCCAGGCGCGGCGCTGCGAACAACGCTGCGTGGTACTCCCAGTACTTGCCTTGCTCGCCGGCACAGCGCGCAGCCTGCGCCGCAGTCTCCGCTTGAGGGTGCAGGCTGGCGATTGGGAGATCCTTAAACACTAGGCTAACGTCGCTGCCGTAATGCTCCAGCACTTCGGCAAGAGTGGATTGCGCCCTCTTGCAATAGGGACACTGATAGTCCGAGAACTCCACGATTGTCACTGAAGCCGTGGCTGGGCCCTTTCGCGGGGCGCTTGTCAACCGGACCGAAAGTCTAGGGGGCTCCAGCAGAATCGTCACGGAACTCTGCTCGCGCAATTTACGCAGAAACCGTTGCCGGGCCTCTTGCACTTTGACCGACCGAAGCATCTGCGCCACCTGGTTGCGGACCTGCTCCAGCGGCTGAGTGAATCTCTGACGCTGTCCCCAATAGAAGCCTTCGACCTCTTCCGGGGAGGGCTCAGGAATCTTGCTATCCACCTCTTGCCGTAAGAACTCATCCGTGCTGAGGTTCCTTGCCGCGGCTGCCTTCTCTAGAATCCTCTGTCCGATAGCAGACTCGATCGCGCTCCGCCGCAAATCGTATGCCTGTTTTTCCAGCTGAAGGATCTTGCTGCGGACACCCAAATCGCGATCGGTGATCGGCGTCCCATCCACGATGGCCAGCGGGGTGTCCGGATTCGATGGAAGCAGAGACCCAGCAGACAAAAAGAAAGCACAAGCGGTAACCGGCAAACATTCTCTAAGGTTCATAGCCATGTTATAAAAGCGTGCTGGAGGAACCCCCGGAGGCCCGAAGGCCACTTCTTATGCAGTTGAGGACCGGGATTCCAGGCCCAGCCTGACGGCCTTCTGATCAAGCACCGATATTGTGCTACCTGCCCCTCCCGACGACTCTTCGTTGCGGCATCAACGACATTCTCTCAACGACGTGAGCATACGCTCGTGAAGCCAGCCGTTGGAAGCAAGCCACCCGCCGGTGTGTACCCCTGGCATCAAACTCAGAAGCCGTACACCGTGCAGATCCGTCAATCTTCCTCCTGCTTCCTCGAGTATGAGTCCGGAGGCGGCGTAGTCCCAAGGAAAGGTTCGATATCCCGTCCAGTCCAGGAAGAAGGCTGCGTCGAAGATCCCGGTGGCGACACCCACTAGTTTGGCTGAGAGTCCCCCGGTTGACCTCAACTCCACGCCCCGCAGACCAGCCCGGAAAGGCTCGAAGCGGGGCTCCGCCGCCTGAGCTGGGCTTACTGCCACACTGAGCGTTGAATCATCGGAGGTGCGGGACACCCTGATCCTGCGATCATTCCGCGTCGCACCCCCACCCCTTTTGGCCCAGAATCGTTGTCCACGCGCCGGAAAATCCAGACCTCCGAGCACCGGTTCGCGATGCGCCAGCAATGCGACAGATATGCAATATCCGTCTCCCCCAGCGACGAGTTCCCTGGTTCCGTCAATCGGGTCGATGAGGAAGCATATTTCCTCGGAAAGCAAGTCTGTATTGGATGCAGTCTCCTCGGCGACGACTGGAGCACCGGTGAATCGGTCTCGAATAGTGCGAATCAGGTACTGCTCAACCGAACGGTCCAGATCCGTAACGGGATCCGGATGCCCTCCCTCACAAGCCTTGTTCCTCACTGCGCCCGGGTTGCCCTTCAGCACCAGCCGGCGGCAGTGATCAAGCGCGCCGTCAAGCAGCACTCGCGCCTCTTCCACAACTGCGTGTTTGATCTCATCCTTCACGCCACGTGCTGCCAGCTCAAGAGATCCAGAATGCACTTCACCGGATGCACGGTGACCCGGGGTACTTCCACAAAAACAGTGTTCCAAAACGCCATGGCTCCGTTCCATAAGCCAGGACGTTCTCGGATCAGGATATGCCTGCCGCCATGCCACCGCATGGTGTCAAAACACGCTCGGGCGTCCGCATAATCGGGGAGATGAAAAGTGCGGCCCCGGTAGTCACGCACACTACATACGACGTCCACGGGATTGAAATAGGAGGCGGACTTCCAAATTCCTTCTTGCTCTTCTGAGGTCCGGTCCACTTCCTGCCCTTCCACCAGCCGAAGGCTGGCTGTGCCGTCTCCGTTGTCCACCCAAAATGGCGCTCCCCCTTGGTCGCCTTCATCCCGGACAACGCCGCAAACGCGAAGAGGCCTGTTCAGCTTATTGAAGAGCGTTGTAGTCTTTTCCCAGGCGTCTAAGCGTTCAAAGCCGTCCGGGAACCCGATCGAGAGGTCCGAGGAAGCGAAACGGTGGATCTCCGCTAACTTCTGCGGCTCCGGATGTCCGGCGGAAAGGACCCGGAGGGCTGAATGAACCTTTTCTTCCAACTCGAAAAAGAGTCCCCCCAGAACACGCTTCCAGAAGCAGACAACCCGCTGAAGACCTTCAGGCAGAACATTGTCTACCGTCTTTATGAAAACGACGTCTGCTTCCAGGGCGTTCAAATTCGCCAGGAGTGCTCCGTGACCGGAGGGTTTGCAGACCGGTTTGCCTTCCTCGTCCAGGATAGGATTGCCGTCCAAATCTGTAGCGATAGTATCCGTATCCGGGGACTGGACGGAGAGGGCCAGCTCGAAACGCACGCCCAGAGGCGCGAGCCGCGCGTTGACGTCATCGAGATGTCGCCTTACCGCCTCCAGATGACCGGTGGAAACGGCGAAGTGCACAGCGACTGTATCGCCTTGGCCTCTTGCATAACCCTGGGCCTCCCTGACGTGCTCTTCGAGAGCTGTCCGCACCTCGCCGGAGTACCTGTGGTACGGAAGAAGAGCTTTGGGTAATTGGGCATACCCCAAACCCTCCGGCCGCAAAAGACAACGAACAATCGAAGCGTATAGTCCCTTTGAGCGAAGCGCCTCGAGATCCAGTCCTCTCGACTCCATCGCCTCCTTCAATGCCTCATAAAAAGCGAAGTCCTCAAGATGCTCAATGAACACGCACAAATCGCGCGCTTCTTTGCAGCCACCCCGGCCCCCAGCCGGAAACGGAGCCTTAATCTCCATCGGCTCATCCGAAGACCAAGCGAGTGGATGGAACATCCGGCTGGCCGCGCCTGCGCAGGGCACGAACTTCCATATGCGCTTCCCACGGCAACCGCGAACGAATAACCGCTCAGCCGACAACGCCTGGCCGGCGGTCAACGTTACAACGCCGTCTCCGGCGCTGCATGGCCTCAGAAGTCTCACTGCACACGGCGGCCGCATTTCATTCCGTCTTGGTATGCTTGCTATCGTAACGGGAGTCGGACTCTGGCCTTCTCGCACACTCATAACCCTCAGCAGGCACGTCAGCAGATGCGCAGCCCCGTCTTCGACGCCGCCCAACACACCACTAGGATGCTTGGCTATGTTCGGCTACCCCGACAACCCTCAGGGCAACACTCTCAATCTGATCGGTTGGCAAGACGTGGTCTGCCGCCTGCGAGTCTGCACCCCCTCCTCCGGCTCGGCGACGGTCGCGTTAGGCCCAGCGTGAGCGGTGTTCTAGCCCCCTCGACCGGCTGGACAGGGATAATCGTCGAAAGCTGTACGCATGTGACAACACCCCCACTTTACAAGTGTACTTCCCGGCAGCGCGGTCGAGCCCTTCTGCAACTGTTCTCCGCGCGGCTTAGGTAGTCTCCGGTCCCATGGGCGGTCTAAGCCTTCGCCGCGGACACAGTGTGGGCACTGATATACAGTGCCCACACTCATTGACAAACACAGTGCTGATTCCCATGTGGTCGATCTTCTTCGTTACTCACCCCCTTGTCTCATACGGGCAATCGCAACATGCCCCCTTCCTCTTCCATAACTGGCGATTCGATCACACTCTCAAATGTTACTACTGCTTCTTCTTCGACGGCGGTGGCGTGGGGGTTGCCGGTCCCGAATATCCGACAATACAAGCGGCGCCACCATATTCAGCCGTAACGGTGTTCAGCCAGGGCCCATTAGGACCGCAGAGTGCCTCCTCATTTGCGCTGGCGCAAAAAGCGTGCGCGGCGTCAAATGTGATGGTGCCGGCATAGGCTTGCTGAACCTTTTCCACGACCTCGGCGGGCGTGACCGTCTCGTTGAGCCACACTACACAAGGGCCATCGTCGAGATTCGGTTGGGCAGCAGCCCACTTTGCTCCTACATACGCCGCTGCGCAATGGCGAACCATGGCGTATTCGCCGCCACCGCCCGTCATCGTAGCTTCAAGCATGGTCAAGGCAGGGTTCCAGGTTGGTTTCCCAGTAACGTCGAAGACGGTTGAGAACAGAGCTGAAGTGGAGACGCCGGTCCACGCATCTGGATGGGTCTTCCAGTAACCGGGCGTACAGCCGAGGTGGTAGCAGACAGGGTCCCAGCCGCCAAGTCCGGGTCCAATCACACCCGGGATGTTTGGATCACTGCCGATGCCTGGAACTGGTACTCCGCCGTTTGCGACAAGGAGAGCCAGGTCCACATGCAGCTCTGCTGTGGGCCATCCGTGGGCAGGCGGATAACAAATGTTGCCGATGGTTACGGTCCCAGTCGGCCCCACCGTTTCATTGACGTCTATATGCAGGATCAGCTGCCGGGCTCTTGGATCGCCCGGGGGGTACTTTGTCGTGAACAAGTAATAGACGTCTATAGGACCGGTTACAGTCCAACCCTCCGTCAACCCGGTGATAATGATACTGTCGCAGCAGCCGCCAGTCTGTTCGGCCGGGCATAGAGGGGCGTTAGTCGGAAGCGTGACAGTCACCCCGTCATAAGACACTGCTCTTGTGCGCCCGACAGTCGGGCATGGGGGTGGCTGTTGAGCGAGGGTGACTTGTTCTGCCGCGAACAGAGCAACAAGCACTAACGCGGCAAGGACGATGGTTCGAGTCGAGTTCATTGGTTGTCTCCATGGTTGTTGTTGTGTGGACTGTGAGCTCTGGCGGCAAAGTGACACTGGCACTTGTGATTCTGATCTGGTGAGGTGGTGGTTCTGGGTGCCATACAATGTCGTCATTGCGTGGTTGGTGCAAGGGAAAACTTCAGCCCGGGAATGGGCTGGCGGTCCAGGTGCACAAGCCTGAACTGAAAGGTGTAGTCGCCTGTGAACGACTCCACCTTAAGAAGGATCTTGTTCCAGCCTTTTTCGAGGCGGCCAAGTCCCGCTACTCCATCGTCCGGTGTAGAACGATGAATGCCGTGATGCTGAATGACGGTGACGCCATTTATCGATGCGATGATGCCGCCGTGATGCCGCGCCAAAAGGTAGACGGGCTGGCTTTCTGGGGACCAAACGAATTGGACCACGTAGGCCAATGCTCCGGAACCTTGCGGGGAAAGTAGCTGCCGGCTGAGGTCCAAGCGCCGCCCAGGCAAGAGGCGAACGTGTTGCCAGCGCACCATGCCCGCCAGCCCTGGATAAGACGAATTGAAGTCGACCTGGTTCTCAGGTGGGTACGCGACGCTAAGGAGCTCCTCATCCCGAGAATTTGGAAAAGGGCCGATGACGGCGACTGGAGTCTGGTCCTGAGCCCTTAGGATCAGGTCTGGGCTGGGCACGTTTCTTGGGGTAATGGCGTTTGCCCACACAAGACGGCAGCCATAGGAAAGCCACTGACTACCTTCCGCACCAGCGACCCTCGCGCCGAAATCACCCTGGATCAAGCCAAAGCTCCGATAGGCGCCGTCCGGCGTGCCATCCGGGTTTTTCGGCATATCCCAACCATGCCAGCGCGGTTCCAAGGTAAGTCCGAGGTGACGGACGTCCTGCACGGTGATCAACGCGGCTTCCACACTCTGCCTCTGCTGCCCCAGTACATAAGGACTTGGACCAAGAGATGCGGGAAGCAGCCGCTCATATTTGATCCGCGCCATCTTCCGAAGCAACGAGTAGCCAACCGCAATATCAGCGGCGCCCCAGCCGCTACGATACTGGTTGATTTCATGAACCCCCAGCGAATCGAGCGATTCGTCCGTCAAGAGGGAACGCAGCCGGACGAGGCTAGGCATGATGTGCGGGCTGTCTCTGGTCAGCCATTCCTGGTATGCCTGGACCCGGTATACGTCGCGCCGTAGCTTCCGCCCGGCAGCCTCATACCAGTCCAACTCCTCTTTCACCTCCTGCGCCAAATGGTCCCGATAAAAGCGACCCACGTCTGGATCGTGAAATCTGACCCAACGGTTGGCGCTCTGATGTTCGCCGGACGGGAGGTGGCCCCACGTAGGTCCGTCGACCTGCCATCCCCTGGTGCTGCCCCATGTATCCGTTGGGTAGATCTCTGGCGGCATTGGTTGATACTGGTTGTATGGCTGGTGCTGGTAAAAGTACACGCCACCGCGTTGCTTTATGAACAACGTAATTAGCTCCCTGCTGAACATGTACACTCCGGTCAAGTACGCGTTGACATCGCCTGTTTCCCAGGCCATACGCGCAAACGCGGAGCAAGGAGCCGCCTGATCGCCGATCTCAGCGATGGATGACCTGCCGTAACTTAACCAGTCTGCCGTGTCCGGGGAGCTGAAGAACCGCCGGATCAAGTCCCAACGGTCCCGAATCAGCGCCCAATCGCCAGTGTACTGGGCGTAAGCCCAGATCGCTTGTAGCGCGGAAGTCATGATTTTCGCGGCGTCGCCCCACTCGCCCCACGAGCCTATCCCAGGCCCATGCAAGATATACTTGCCGTGGAACGGCGAGTGAGGACGCAACACGTCGTTCCGCATGTAGATCCCTAAAGACGACGCCGCCCTGTCTCGTAAATTTGTGGAAACGAAGGGCAAGGCACGCGGATACCAGACGTCACCGACGATGTTCCAGCAAAAGTTGCTCCGTTCGCCATGGTCGTAAAAATACTGCCACGAGCTGGGGAACTTGCTCGTTATGCCTCCAGCGATGAGGTTGAGTGCCGCTTTTTGGCGAACGTCCGGTTGTGCGGGAACATCGATTTGCTCCAGTTCGTTCACATACTGAAGAACTCTCATGGAGAACTCGATCCGGTCGGCGTCAATGCAACCGACGAAGGGACCGTAAGCGGTGAAATACTCCGGGTCGTGGACCGGTATTGAGAACGTAATCGGGAATCCCGTTAACTTCCATACGAGGGCGACGGCAGGCGGCAGAGCAGCAAAGCGCCGTGGCTTCGTGCCCCAGGCATCTTTAGTAGTGAACCAGCGGTACTCTTGGCGGAAGGTGATCTCATCTTGCTTGGGATCAACACTGAAACTCTCTTGAAAGCCCACAGGAAACGCCCTTGCCACACCGGCCCACCAATCGCAACGTTCGATGATAGCCTTAGGCAGTGCGGTGAGCCATGTCCAAGGTTCAAGCCCAAGAGACGGCAGTCCGTGCCTAGCGGCGAATCTGTTGGAGCTCTGGGGCAACTTTTGGTAGCCGTAGAGAGGCATACTGAAGATGTGCCCAGTGTCCTGCGTGGCGAAATCGATTCTCAGTCCGTCGCGATCTAGAGTTATGAGAGTCGGCCGGTTCTCCAGGGCAAGGAACCACGGCACGTCGAACTGCTCCCATCCTCTGGCCCCCTGGAACGAGGTGAGAATCCAATTTGCGGCCATCTCGTCACCACGGATGCTCTCGCCCGTGGATATGGTTTTGGCGCCATTCTTCGACTTGATCCAGAAGCAGCTTGGCCCCTCCGCCTCGTAGCGCTTCATGCCCCCGAAGAAGCGGATGTGCTGAGACCTCATCCTTAGAAGAACCCCAGGGTTAAGGAAGGATTGCAAGTAGTACGCGTCCTTGTCTTTGAAGAGATGGTCGTCCGGCAGCGGGTTGCTGGCTTCGCGGGCTACGTGCTGGAGATCGGCCCAAGGGGAGGACTGAGCTCCGAAGCCCGTCTGGGCCACTAGCAAGACGAACGCCAGTGGACGAATCAACCAACCGGCTCTGCCTATAGTGTTGCTCAAGCGAAATGCGTCTTAGCCGTGGACTCCGTTTCGGGCCGCTTACCGAAACGCCCCCGCCAGTAGTCCGCGATGCCCTGCCACATGGCGTCCCTATGTGTCCGCCTGTCGCGCCACTTTGGGCGAAGGGACCAGCTTGTAAGAGTGCGGGCTAGTTGTAAGCATGCGCCCAACCAGACGACAGCGGGAGCATGGTGCTTAGACAACGTTAAAAGGCGGTTCCGTGTGCTGTAGTAAGTAACTGTGGGAGACGGGCGATAATCTATTTGAACACCCTTGTGCCAAATGCGCGCCGAAGGAACATGGACTACCTTCCATCCGTGTGCACTCGCCCGGAGGCACAACTCTGTCTCCTCCCAATAATAGAAATAGCGTTCATCCAAGCCCCCAACTTCCCTCAGCGTTGCCGCGCGAACAAGAATGCCGCAACCGGATATCCAATCGACGGGCCTAACCTGCCGGTACTGTCCGCAGTCCAGCTCGTTTTGGCCGATGTGCGTCCCACTCCACGCCCAGTCGAGCGTGCCACCTGCCGATTGAATCACGTGCGGCGCGTCAAAATGGTAGACCATGGGCCCAGCGATTCCGATGCGCGGATCCGCTTCGCCGGCTTCAATAAGCTTGCTAAGGCAATCCGGCGCCACCACAGTGTCCTCATTCAGCAATAGGATCCAGTCTGCGCCGGCCGAAAGCGCCTCGGCCAAACCCACGTTGTTGTTGCCCGCGTAGCCAAGGTTCCGCGCGAGCGGTACGAGGCGGACCTCGGGAAACTCATGCCGGATCGCCTCATATGAGCCATCGGTGCTTCCGTTCTCCAGCACGACAGCCCTCCAATTCCGGAAGGCGCTGCCTCGAAGGGAAGCAAGGCACGCCAAGACATCTTCCCGCCGGTTCGTGTTCAATACCAGCACGATTACCAACGGCTCGTCCTGAGCGTCGTGGGACACATTCTCACCCCGTTAAAGACAATGGACACGCGACTTCTCGACGCGACGCTGCGTGCTAAAGCCAAGACGCCGGAAAACTCTTTGTCACTTCGATGCCGCCAAACTCCTGGCTCATTCTTGCACCGTGCTGCTTAACCCAACTAGCCATCCTTCCCAAGCCCTCCTCAAGGCTAACCGTCCTCACAGAGCCGAACACCCTCCGCACCTTCTCATGGGAAGCATAGATATGCCGTACCTCTCGCCTTGCGGGAAGGTTCAACACGCGCGTTTCCACACCCATGGCCCGAGCGACAGCGTCCGCGAGGTCGCGCACGCTGCAAGGCCGGTCAGCACCGATGTTGAATATGTGGTTATAAGCGTGGGTGTTGAAGGCGGCCTCCGCAATCACTGGCGCAACCTCAGAAATGTGACTGAACGCCCTAACCTGGCTTCCGTCCCCAAAAATCGTCATAGGCTGTTTCTGTAAGATCTGGTTCATAAATATGCCTACCACGTTACGATATTTGTCTGCGATATTCTGCCGCTCGCCATACACGTTGTGGGGACGAAACACAACGAAATTCAAGCCAAACATGTCCTTGCAAATCTCCAGCTCCCGCTCCACTGCAAGCTTTGCAATCCCATAGGAATCCTCTGGGTGCGGTTCGGTTGCTTCCGTAACGGGCAGGGACCGGGTTGCACCGTAGACGGCAATGGAGGACGTAAATACAAAACAACGTACATCGTAATTGATAGAGGCGTTGATGAGATTGATACTTCCAATGAGGTTGTTGTCGTAGTTGTAGCGCTTAATATAGTGACTAAGATTTTCCGCCGCATAAGCAGCGAGATGATACACAAAAGCAAAGCGATAGGTGCGGAATAGCTCATTAACAAGGGCGGTATCGGTTATGCTTCCCTTGACGAAATGCGCGCCACTGGGCACGTTGTCCAGGAACCCCCCGCTCAGGTCGTCCAGGACAACGACTTCCTGGCCGCGTTTCACCAAATGCTCGGCAACGTGTGAACCGATGAAGCCGGCCCCGCCGGTAACTAATGTCTTGTACATGGCAGTGACACCCTATGGAGTCGGGCGGAGTGGAGCTGATGCCTGAAATAGTCAACCGTCGCAGTGAGACCGTCGTGCAGACCCACGGATGGCTTCCAGTCCAACTCTGCGGCGGCTCTTGACGCATCGAGGTAGATCTTGAAGACCTCGCCAGGCTTGGCTGGAGCGTGGAGGCACTCGCCCCCGTAGCCGGTCAGTTCCGCAAGCAACTCATAGATGCGGTTGACGGTAGTCCCAGAACCGGTGCCGATGTTGTAGATGCCGCCGTCGCCCTTTTCAAAGGCTTGCAGATTGGCCTGGACAACGTCAGAGACGTGCACAAAGTCGCGTTCCTGGTTTCCGCTGCCGTTGATAACGGGAGGCGATCCGGTTAGCATGTGAGCCGCGAAGATGGCGACAACCCCAGCTTCGCCGTACGGGTTCTGGCGCGGACCGAACACGTTTGGATAGCGAAGAACCGTAAAGGATAAACCGAAATTGAGGCGGTATAGCTGGAGATAATGCTCCACGTGGTGTTTGCTAGCCCCGTAAGGGTCCAGTGGGTTCACGGGGTGACTCTCCGTAACGGGAAGGCAGAGGGGTTCTCCGTACACTGCACCGCCGGTGGATGCGTATATGATCTTCCTTACGCCCTGCCTACGGCAGCACTCGAGCAGGTTGACGGACCCAAGCACGTTGACGTCGGCATAGAGCAGCGGCAACTCCATGGATTCCCGAACGTTTGCCCGGGCGGCTTGGTGGCAAACTAGTTCGGGCTTTTCGTTGGCGAACACTTGAGCCAGTTCGGGGCTTCGGATGTCCACCTTGTAGAACCGGGCTCGCGGGTGGACTACTTCCTGTCGCCCGGAGGAGAGATCGTCTACCACGGCAACGTCGTGGCCCGCGTTCACGCATGCGTCCACAACGTGGGAGCCGATGAATCCTGCACCACCTGTCACCAAGATTTTCATGAGACGTCTTGTCTGAGGCTAGAACTGTGAACTATGGGACGCCACCGGTTCGGGCTCCTTGTTGATACTCAAAGCGGATGCGCTTCACCTCCCTGCCGGCTATGACGGTTGATTTGCCGTCGGCGCCCACTAGGGTGAGAGTGTCCCACAATGAAAGCAGTTCGCCCGTCCAGGCGAAATCCCGGACCACGTAGACCGATCTTTCGGGTATCCAGTCAATCTCTGAAGCAACTTTTGTGGAGGACCATTCGGGTGGCCTTCGCACAGTCACTCTCACGGGCTGCGTGGAGACGGAAATCGCGTCAAAGCTCCAGCTCTGTGCCGGAAGCCGCCCGGTCACGGTTACGCCCGACCGAAGTGTGGCAGAAACCATGTAGCCCTGTGCTGTTGCGGTCTTGCACGCGATAGATGCGATCAGAACCGTGGTGGCGAAGAGGGCATCACGCATAGGATGTTCTCGTTCCCGCTCCTTGCCTAGTTCAAGCCAGCCCAAAGCGCCGCGGCTACCGCCGCTGCTACCGCTCCTGGCACGACGTAGGTTATGACCGTCTTCCGGCTGCTAGTCGGCACGACAAGCACATCTTCCGGACGAATGGCTATATCCTCAGCTTTACCCCGCATTACCTGTTTCAGGTTGATTGCGATTTCCTGCCTCTTTTCGGATCCCGGCACCTCACGAAAGATCACGGCCTTCTCCGGCATGGAAGTCTTGCCAAGTCCGCCAGCCATGGCCAATGCTCCCAAAACAGAGATTCGCTGGTCGCGGTGGAAAGGAAACGAGCCGCTCCGCATTACATCTCCGACGACGTAGAACACCTCCGGCGTGCGTTCGGGAACCTGGATGACGTCCCCCGCCTGAAGGACCAGGTTCAGTGACTCGTCGCCGCTTTCCAGCAACGCTTTGACATCAATTCGCACTACGCCGCTTCTGTTGTTGAGTCCTGTCGTCGAATGGCTAGTAGTACGAAGGCTCTGCCCTTCGGCGCGTCGTTGCAAGAAGAGGTGGTCAGCCGAACGTCTCGTATCCAGTCCCCCAGCCATAGTGAGCGCGTCTATCAATCTGAGCTGATGTGTCACCATGTATTGCCCGGGCTGGTTGACGGCTCCGAGAACGTAAATCGGCTGCGAGCGGTACTCCTTGACGAAAACCGTGACCTGGGGATCCCTGACCAACTGGAGCCTGGTGAGCACGCCGGTGATGTGCGCCTCCAGCTCCTCTCCGGTGAGCCCTGCCACCGTGAGGCGCCCCAACAGTGGAAGCGTGACCGTCCCAGAAGAATTCACTCTCACAGTCTGGTCCAGCTCATCGACTCCAAACACAGTAATTTGCAGGAGGTCGCCAGGACCGAACTGGTAATCCTGGGAACCTTGCCGCACCGGCTCACTTAGACCACGCGCGACGTCTTCACCCGGAGCACCAACTTGTGCCAGAACCAACCACGGGCAGAAAACAACCAGTGTCAAGATTCTTCCTGTCATCTCATCCTCCCCAGTATGCGGAAATCGCAACCTTTCACCGGCAGCTACCGCCGGCAGTTGAATACAACTTTTGTGCCGTCGCGTTCCAAGCCGAAAGGCAACTCGGGTAGCGCAGACAATGCGGAGCGCACATCGTCCTGCTTGTCCCTGGGGCAATACAGCAACAAAAAGCCTCCGCCTCCAGCCCCCGTGATCTTCCCCCCGAGCGCACCGGCCCTTAGAGCAGCCTCATACATCTGGTTGACCGGTCCGTTGGTAACCTTGCTCGCCAATTGCTTCTTCAACTCCCATCCCCTATTCAGTAGCCGGCCGAACTCATCGCATTCGTCTGCTTCGAGCGCCTGTTTTCCCACCAGCGCCAAAGCTCTCATTTCGCGCAGTACATCAAAGTGCAAAGACATACTACTAACCTGTTCAGACAGTATTGACTCGGAACGGCGTGTCATATTTGTGAAAAATAGCATCAAATTCTGCGTCAGTTGTCTCCGACAGCACTCGCTCAAATTAAGACTTACCACTTCCACAGTGCCATCGCGCCGAAAGCGTATGAGGCGCTGCCCCCCGTACGCGGCGATGTACTGGTCTTGCAATCCGATTGGCTTGCCAAGAACATCCCTCTCGATTTCACACGCCTCCCTCGCCAGAGTTTCCGGTTCTTTGGGAGTTCCCAGAAAGGTGTACATGGCGTTCAGCAGTCCGACTGTCACTGTGCTGGACGAGCCCATGCCAGATCCTGCCGAAGGAACATCGGCCATCGTGCTAAGCTCCAAGCATTTCCTGATTCCTGTCTTGCGCAAAGCTTCGCGTACCAGCTCGTGCTCCAGTTCATCGATGTGGTCTACGAGTTCAGTACGGGTATAACCGACACGAATCTTGTCATCAAACCGGCGCTTGATTATCACGAAGATGTAACGGTCAATCGCCGACGTTATGACAGCCCCCTCCTCCTTTAGGAAGAATTGCGGAAAGTCTGTGCCGCCACCCAGAAAGCTAATGCGAAGCGGTGTTTGAACGACGATCATGTGTCAAAGCGCGGCGTTTCAATAGGCGCCCCTGCCGGATAGAACTGCGACCGGGGTCTGCACCAGGAGGATTTGGAGGTCAAGCCAGACGCTGTAATGACGAATATAATGCATGTCTAAACGAACTCTTTCTTCGTAGGTAAGGTCTGATCTGCCTGACACTTGCCAAAGCCCGGTAATGCCTGGCTTCACCGTAAGCAAGTTGATTTTGTATTGACCGTAACGCTCGGCCTCTGGGCGCGTGATCATGCGAGGCCCTACCAGACTCATTTGGCCCAAGAGAACGTTTACGAGCTGCGGAAGCTCGTCGAGGCTGAAGCGCCTAAGGAAGGCGCCAAGGGGAGTGACGCGCGGGTCGCACCTCAACTTTTGGCCAACGGTGAATTGCGTGCGCGAGGGGTCGTTTTGTGCCCGCAAGGCGTCTGCGTCGGCGAACATGGTACGAAACTTGAACGCGTCAAACTCTCTGCCGCCCACCCCAAGCACACGCCTGCGGTGGATGACAGGGCCGTCGGAAGTGAACTTGATGAGTGCAGCGATGACGGCAAGGAACGGCGCAAGCAGCACCAGGGCCGCCGCAGCAAGGCAGTATTCGAGGGAGGTCTTAACCAGGGTCTGAGCGGGACTGAGGCGCAGGCGGTCGAGACTAATGAATGGGATGGAGGCACACGTCTTCACGTGAACGCCGGTCGTCAGAACCTCATAAAGGCCGGTGCTCAACCTTAGGTGGACACCGTTCAGCGGTTGGGTCCTCTCGAACAATTCAAGTAGCTCACGGCGATCTACGGAAGAGGCAGCCACGATAACCTCCTCTACACCGAGGTCCGTGACAACAGTCCGAATCTGCTCGATGGTCCCAAGTACGGGGAGCCCGCTCGAAGCCTCATGGGAGGGGGTGACGCTCTCCTCGGCCTTCCCGGGTATTACCATGCCAACGATACGGTATCCAGAGGACGGACTGTCTGCGAGCTGTCTGGCAAGCGTAGCCGCTTCTCCATTGCAGCCCACGATTACGGCACGGCTCTGGAAACTGCCTCTGCGCCGAAAAGAGTAGACCACCCTGCGAAGCATGAATCGCGCGGCGCTCACGAGCACGACAGAATAGACCCAGCCTGGGATCAGCCAGCCCCGCGCCACTACGAAAGACGGATCCACGAAGGCAGTTACGATTACCAGCATCATCGCAGTTGTGCAGGCGTGAAAGGCGCGTGAGTATTCAAGCGTTCCGGCGAGCAGATTCTCCCAGTCGTAGAGGCCGAACAATGCGAACAGGGAGAGCCAAATCGGCACCAGGATAGCCATTAGAGCGGCATAGAACTGGGCAGATGGCACGACCTCGGGCGATAAGGAAAGATGGAGGTTGAAGCGGGTCCAATAGGCCAAAAGCAAAGCTATGCACAGCGTCGTAGCATCGGAAACCAAGAGAGCGAGGCGAAACCATCGCTTGTAGTTGCACCTTGCAGTACCGCCTGCTTCGACCGGCAAGCCATGTGGAACGGGCCACGTGGCGAGACGTTGAGTGTGAGTGCTCATCTGGAACGAATGGGAATGCGAGCCGGCTTCGACGGCAAGATGCTGGCACGCCGCCAAATCCATTGAATCCCCGCGGATGCGAAGACGACAAGCACGGCATCGACGGGTAGGCGGTATCGAATAAGCGCCCAGGAGAGCAAATGGATCAGAGAGTAAACACAGATGAACAGATATAGGACTCCACGGCCGGCCCGGAAGACTTCACTGCTCCCGCTCTCCTCGCCATCCGGAACGACTGAAACTCGCCGCCCAAACAATGCCACGCAGAGGCCCACAACTGCGACCGGCAGAAGCAATCCAAAAGACAACACGCGGACAACGTTGCTCGCCAAGCCCGACGACGCCGAAGGCCAGAACTTGAAATATTCCTTCGAACGGCTCATGGAAAGTCGGGCATACCTCACAGGGTCCCTGCGTACTTCTCGGAGCCCTTCGGTGAGCAATGCCTGATCCAGCCGCGCCTCATCAAGCTTCGAAAGTCCAGCCGGTATCAACTCGCGGTACATCTTGCCGTCCGGAAGCACCGGAATGAATTGATTTCCGTGAACGGGATGGTTTGCCCAAAAGAAGGCAAATCCGGCGTTCGTATTCAGCAAAACGAAGCGCTGGAACACCAAATAGTTGCGTACCGTCCATGGCAAAATGAGCAATCCCATGAGCGCGGCCGCTGTGAGGACCCCGGTCCAAATGGCCCTGCCGTGAGGCCGCCGCATGCTTGCATCGATCCGGGCCGCGCCCAGCCATATCAGCAAGAACGGGACGAAAAGCAAAAAGGCCTGCCTGAGTAAGACGGTTATGCCCAATGCAAAGCCAAGTATCAAGAACCGCGTTCGCTGCGGTACTTGCTCTTGCATTTTGATGTGAATTGCTATGTCAAAAACCCACAGGATTGCCAGAATGTAAAACGTCTCTGCCATCAGTGCCCCAGCATAGAAAACGAAATACCCATAAGCGGCAGCAATCAGCGACGCAATCACACCAGCTCTCGGCCCAAACAAGCGAGATCCGATGCGCCAGGTCAAATAGGGGTGCAGAATACCGGCCACCACCGCCTGGATCACCCTGCCAACTACAGGATAAGGACCGACAAATGCGTAGATGGCGGCCAGATACAGCGTGTAAGCGAAACTCCAATGCGCTGTGACCTGGCCAGCGGAGGTAGCAGGCCACCAATCAGAGGCAAATGTGAACCCATATCCCTGAGCAACGCGGCGGGCTAGAGCATCATACGACAACTGGTCATGAACACCCGGGAGGGCCTGGACACTGTTCCCTTGATACACGGCGGCCGCCACTCTCAATGTCACACTAATGACCAGTACAGTGATAAGGCTTTGGGGCAGTATTGATTGCGTGCGGCCGACACTCGATAGGCGGCCGTCTCGCTGGCCTGTTGTGCCACAGAGCCTGTTTTCACACTGAGGCATATTGCTCCGCCCTTGCCTTAATGACCTCTGCGTATATGGTTTCTAATGAGGCAGTGACTGTATCCCAACTATGGAAGGCCGACACGTAACGGAGACCGTTCTGGGCCAAGCGGTGCTGCAAATGCTTATTACTTAGAAGGGTTAGCACGCTCTGTGCAAGCTCAGTAGGGGTGTCGGCTAGGAGAAAATCCTCTCCTGCTCGCACGTTCAGCGAAGAGACCGCCTTTCTAGTCGCAACGACTGGCGTACCGCACGCCATCGCCTCGAGAACTTTGTTCTGAACGCCAGCCCCGTAGATCAGCGGTGCAACGGCTGCCGTGGCTTGCCAAAGGAAAGGCCGGACGTCACGGACGGTTCCGGTCACGATGACACGCGGGGCACTGTGCGCGCTGGTGCCACCAGTGTCACGAGTCTCCAATGACTTCACGGCATTCGGAGGATCCTTGCCGACAATCAGGAGCTTTACTTCGGGGGCGACCGCCCAGATCAAAGGCATGACGTCTTCGACCAGATAGCGGACTGCCGTCACGTTGGCGTGATAGCTCATTTTGCCGACAAAAACCAATGTGGCTGGATCGCGGCGTACGTTGGTGGGGTGGAAATAGTCCAAATCGACACCGTTACACAGGACCGCGAGCTTGCTTGTCAGCGGCGTCCGGTGGGACTCACACAACTGCTGCAAGGCCCGCCGGTCCGCCGGGGATGTGACGAGTACACGGTCGAACTGGGTGGTGAGCCAAGCTTCATAGGGCTCTGTCCTAGGCAATTCAATGCGTGTGAGCAGGCGGGTTGCTAGGCTGAGGCTGTGGCGCTGAGCCTGTCGGAATAGATAGGAAATACAGTCAACGCTGTCCCAGACAATCGGGACACGCGCTTGACAAGCGTGAGCGAGACTATCGCGCTCCCGAATCAGGCGGGTCCCATAAACCGCCCCGCGGAGGTGTTCAACATGAATCACGTCGTACTGTTGGTGGCGAACTTCCGTTGCGATCATCTGGCTGAGCACTGGGTTCCATGCGTAGACAGCTTGAAACGGCAATCTTGAGGGCACCGCCCTTACGCAGTTCCACAAGCAGCGCAGTGCTCCGAGCCGTTCGGTAACCAATCGAATCCTTCCGCCGGATTGAATTTGGAGGCCGTCTCGTTCCTCCCCCGCTCTGGAAGGAGCAGCTAGCGTGATGTCGTGCCCCCTGCGGGCAAGCCCTTGGACAAACTGAAAGGGGCGCACGCGAATCAAGCTGGGCACGTAGGGAACGACGAAGAGAACGCGCATCCGTAGACCTCATCCCAAGCGGCGTATGTTTTGCGCCAGTCATAGTGGTCTTCAACGGTCCGGCGCCCAGCAGCTCCGAGCCTGGCAGCGAGGACGGGATCCCTCAGGACCTTTGTTACGGCCGACGTAAAAGTTGCGGAAGTATCGGCCAACAGCCCATTGTGCCCATCGACAAACATTAGCCCCTCGGCCCCGACCGAGGTGCTGACAACAGGAAGAGCCCAGCCCCACGCGTCGAGAATCTTCACTCTCATTCCACCACCCGACAGCAGCGGCACAACAAATACCGCCGTCGACCGGAGATACGGATCAAGATTGTCGACATGGCCAGCATACTCGATCGACGCGCCTCCGTCTCCCTTGGCCGGCCTCGAGGGTCTCCTCCCAATAATAGTCAACAGCGCGTCTGGCACTGCCTTCTTTACCATGGGCCAGACCGTTTCTATGAACCAAGAGACGCCCTCGGCATTGGGAGGCCAATGTAGACCACCCAGAAACGTCACGCGGCGGCGATGGGACTCGGCTGTGTGTGAGGCCAGCTTGCTCGATGTCAGTTCCGGTGGCTCAGTAGCGATCGGAATCACAGCTCCACGAGAACTCTCCTGGCCGACCAACCCATGATTGGCGAGCGCTTGGCAATCCAATGCTGTAACCCACACCACGTGGTCGAAGCTGTTACATAGCGTGACCTCGTGCCTGCACAGCTTTCGCGCCTCGGCTCTCAAAACGACTCGCCTCAGCACACTTGCCTCTGTTTGAGCCAGCCTTTCTGGTATTCTGAACACAGCATTATGTTGGTCCAGGATTGTCCGGCTCCTGTTCCCGGCTAACGCGCGAGCAAATAGGGCATAGGGTGCCATATAAAGCTGATCGGCATGGATTACATCAAAAGGGCCGCCACGCACAACAACACCCTCGATCACGCGCTCCATAGCACGGCGTTGATCCCTCATTAGCAAGAAAGGCTTTCGCGACGTCACACTACGCCCGAAGTACCACCAGTCTGACACCCAAGAGCGTTTCATGAGTACCGTGTGTACACTTGAGCACAGCGTGTGCAAATGAGCAAATGCATGAGGGCCCTCCTCATGCCTAACAAACGATACTAACGTAATCTCATGATGCCTACTAAGATGCTTAATAGTATAGTACGCCCGCACTTTTGCGCCCGCGTCCGGCGGCCAAGGAATGACCTGGGTCAAAAACAGAACCCGCATCAATGACACCTCACGCACATCCTGAACACTTGCCAGTTCGAGCGCCATTCTTTCACGGTTCGCCGCAACCAAATAGGAACCAGCAACGCCAAAGACCACAGTGCAATCTTCCCGACGCTGATTGTTGCTAAGGCGAACCGCAGCGCCACTTCGCGGGGCCACCCATAATTCTTGCGGTAAAATAAAATCTTTCCCCTATACACCCGCTGCCGCCTTTGCCAGCGGTCGCTGCTGAGGCCCCCGAAGTGGATAGTTTGTACGTGGGGAAGATAATACATCTTCCCCCCCGCGCGCTTGAGGCGATAAGCAAAGTCCACTTCCTCGCTGTACATCACATAGTCTTCATCGAGTCCACCCAGAGTCAAGAACACCTGGCGACGCAGGATAAGACAAGCAGCGCTCAGCCAATCGACCTCAACGACGTCAGCGGATTCACCGTACGAAGGATAGCCCTTGAGAAAAACACGCCCTAGGCCAAGAGCAATGAGAATTTCCTGGGTAATGCTCGAAAACCGTGCATATCCCCCCTGGAACGTACCGTCAGGATTAACTAAACGGCCGCCCGCTGCTGCGGCGTCTGGAGTACAGTTCATAAAATCAACCATCGCGTCTATCGAGGCCCCGTCCACCAGCGTGTCTGTATTGAGGAGCAATACATACTGACCGCGAGCGGCGTGAACTCCCTGGTTCGCGGCCCGCGCGAATCCATCGTTGGAACAGTTCTGAACTATTCTGACCTCAGGAAAGCGCCGGCGAACCATACCGACACTACCATCGGCGGAGGCGTTGTCTACTAATACTATTTCGAAGGAAGACCGCAGTCCTGACTCATAGATTGAGCGAAGGCACATCTCCAAGTACATTTTAGTGTTGTAATTAACCAGCACAATCGAACACTCGGGCGCCGCGCAGAGGTCCCCTCCGTTAAACTGGGAGCCGGCATTCATATGGATCGTCTCCTACTGTGCGCTTGATATAGACCTGCTCCATCGCTACAAGACCACCGAAGAACATCCAGGCGAGCACGCTTGGTCCGAAACCCTTAATCCCCACGTTGTATACGAAGGGTAGCAGCCAATCCCCTAGAGCGGCGGCGCACACCGTGCCAGCTAAACCCCCTAAAGCCCCGGCAACGAAAGCACGGGCGAAACCCGGTGGGGCGCGGTGCTGCAGCCGCACGGCAACGGAAGCCAGAGAGGTCAGGAACCAGATTAGACAAAATAGGCCAAATAGGCCGGTTTGCAAAAGAATGTCCAGATAATTGTTATGAGAGTTGAAATGGACATACCAGCCTAAAATGGGCCTCAGGGGAGTGTAGTGGTAATAATTGGCCGGACCGGATCCAGCCACTGGGCTTTCGCGCGCTAACTGTGCAAGGACTTTTGCGGCTTCCAGGCGTGTTAAGTAACTGTATTGCTGGTCGCGTGTCCAGAAGAGGGTTTGTATGGCGTCATGGTTTACAAGAGCTGTGGCAAGGAGAAGTAGGCAGGCTAGGGCCGTTCGACGCGGGTAGCGAAGGAAGGCCACGACGAGTAGGGCGATGCAGCCGGGGAGCCACCCGGAAACCCAGTCTCGGTTCTTCGCAAAGGCGATGTATAGCGTAAAGACCACAAGTACAAGCAAGGCGAGCCGCCAGCGGGGCGCCAACTGGACGTTGAAGAGGGCGAGCGAGAAGGAGAGTGCGAGCAGCCAGGTCCAGAAGAGGCTGCCAAGGGCGGCATTAGAAGCGAGGGAGGGGTTAAGACGAGGAACAAAAGGCAGAACACTTGGTGCAATGTGAAACGCCCCAGCAAAGAGAAATATATAAGTGATGTGCTGTAGAGAAGATATGTGTCTCAACACATGAGCTGAGACTAAGAACACACCGCCCGAGAACAGGATGATGCAGGCGCCGGCGATCTGCGCTCGAAGTGGCGCCGGAGCGGTGGGAAACGATTTGAACTGTCCAAGCACAGTTGCGATTGTGGTGGCAAGCAGCAGAAGCAGAAGGGGAACAACGGAGGACGAACGAACCCAAGGCAGCTCCGGGCGCCTGTTCACCATGCGGAAGAGCCAGGCGCCCGTCAAAACTGGGGCGATGAGAAATGGGAAGTTCAACCCTCTCGCCGACCCTATGGCGAAGTCTATCGGCAAGAGTAAAGTGGCGATGATCAGAGCGCCCAGGCCGAAAGCCGGGCTGCGGACCAACGCGAGAACGAGTAGCCCTGCCGCCGCCAGGGTGAGCAGGAGAAGAAGGATGAGCTCGTAGTTCAAGTGATAAGGCTTTCCGTGGGTCTAGCGACGCTGAATGCGCTATTGGATGCGGATGGTTGATACATTAGAAATGGCTCCGTCCACGGTGAGGGCTATGTCGACGAGACCACGCCCGGCAAGAGAGGTTGGGAGAGGACCGAGGTGGATGATATCCAGGCCTGGGACGTCGCTGTGCTGCTGGACGGCGATGACGGGCACAGGCAGCCCCGAAATGGTAGCTGTAACCTGCGACTGATACCGGCGGAAGCCCGTGCCAAACAGGGCCAGGCTAACCTCCCCTTGACTGCTGCGAATGTCCAGGGGAACCGGCTCGAGGGTCCCCAGATCGAAGAGGAGGCCCTCGAAGTGCGAATTGCCAGGCGCCACGCGGACATAAGTGCCAACTGGCGCACCACTGCCCTGGGCGTTGACCGTGAAAATTGCCGGAGAAACGTTCGCAATTTCCACGGTCCCGACCGCGACGAGACCGTCCGGGCCACGTACACGAACCCTGGCTGGCCCCGTGGCACTCTTCTCGGGTACTACGTAGTTGACCTGCTCAGGCGAAACGTAGAGCAAAGGAGCACGAAGATTCGCCCCCGTACTGTCCACTACCTCTACACTGGTGCCTTGAAGCTCAAGCGGTGGTGGCCACACAGAGGGTATCCCAGCCGAGGGGGCCAAATCGTTTCCGAAGCCGGCCGCGATCAACCCCGGAGCCAGCGGCCGGCCGCCTGCGTAGCTTGCAGACGAGACGCTAACGAAAGGCGGCAGAAGGGTATGCATGCTGTACAGGAACGCTGGGGCGCCGTCCGTCGTGAAGGTTGCCACAAGCTGTCGTTTACCCGCCGCCGCATTCAATCGTTCTAAGAAGATCCGGTCTCCGATCGGGTCCGAAGGATTCTCTTGATTCATATAAACGAGGGTGGCATCTGACCACCTTCCGCGCCAATATGCATGGTATATCCCCTGTGGGAAACGAAGCAAATCTAGTAAATGGACCTGGCCGCTCGGGTCTGCAAACCATGCCTCGGCATCGATAAAACCGTGCAGATTTCCGAAAAGCTGTTCGATATCTGTCCAAGTCTTACCGCGGTCGAAGGAGTAGCGGTGCCTACGGCCCACATTTGCAAACCCACCGCCCGCCCAAATGGCGTGTACCTCGTCTCCATGAATGGCCATTAAAGGATGTCCGTATTGGATTTCGCTGAGGTCGCTTCCAGCTTCGTCCAGCATCACTGGTTGTGACCAGGACAAGCCGCCGTCGAGAGATCGGCTGTATGCAATAGCCACCGTCTGCCATCCTTGCTTGTACTCCCATAAAGCGTGCGCGCCCAGAAAGTCGTCAAGCCGCAGCTGACTGTAATAGGGAGTGCTTCCAGGTGGGCCCCCATTGTCGACCCTGATGGGCGCCGTCCAGGTGAGCCCTTTATCAGTAGACCGACGGTAATAAATTCCCGGCGACGACGAGTACCCATCCGAATAAACGATATGATGCGCGCCTGTAGGATCGACTTCGAGGGAAACATAAAAGGCGGTAGCGATGATCATTTTCGGACTGAGCCAGTTGTTAGCACTGTGAGCCTCATCTGCCCGCACCGAGGTGTACAATATAGGGGCGACAGCTGGCCACGGCCCAATTGTAAAGGCAGTATTAGCTTCTGTCCAGGCCAAATGAAGACGATTCTGACGGTCGATGGACAAGCTCAAGGGACCAACGCGATTGCCAACGGGGCTTGTGTATATGAGGACCGGCGCCGACCATAGGTCGCCATCGAAACGGGCATAAAGAAAAAACACGCGGCCGTCCGAAGCGCGCCTCTCGCTCCAAACCGCGTGGAAGTTGCCGCTCCGATCCGCTACGATGCGGGCACGATCAGAATTGCCATCTTGAGGAGCGATAACAGACATCGTGAGGGGCTGGGACCATCGGGGATCCATCACTTGGGCAGCCGTGGAGAATGCAAATAGACAAGCAACGGCAAGACTTATGAACATCTGGCGGCAAAACGTCAATGCAGTTCTCACGACAGAACCTGGCGGGTTGTAGATGCCGTTGAAAAGCGGCGCTTCTCCCATAGATTCTTCCTAATTAAGTAACATCAGCGGCTTGATCAACCACAGCCATCCAGCAGGGTTCGATTGCCTTCCAGTCATACTGTGCCAATACGAGGTTGTATGCATGTTCAGTGACCAGTTGCGCTAGGCCGGGGTTGTGGAAGAGCCGTAGAATGGCGTCTGCGAACTCAGCCGCACCATCGGCGATAAGGAGATGACGGTCTGGTGTAACATTGATGCCTTCGACGGCCTTGCGGGTGGCAACCACCGGCGTCCGAAGTGCCATGGCTTCAAGCAACTTTAGCCGAGTTCCCCCTCCCGATCTGAGCGGGCAGATACTGACGGTAGCACTCGCGACAACCGGCCGGACGTCGGTCAGCGGCCCGGTCAGGGTTACGTCCGGCGCAGGCGGTAGCGAGTTCTTGCCAGGTTCGCCGGTAATGATAACGCGAGCGGAGGGCACCGCTAATTTGACGATGGGAAACACTTCCCGCAAAAACCAACTCATAGCCTCGTGATTGGGCCAGTAGCTCAGCGCGCCGGCGAACACCAGTAGATCCTTTTCCTTAGGCACATCTGTTCGTGAATACTGGCTCATGTCAAGCCCGTTTGGCACTATATGTACAGCCTTATAATCAGGACATACTTGAGCGAGTAGAGCCTGCTCGACGGCAGAAGCAACAGTACAGGCCCTGAACTTCATCACAAGCCGGCGCATGTAACGGCAGTGTTTCCGCCATGTTAAACGTGCCAGCATAGGCCGCAGACCCGCCGGGAGGGTGTGGTGCGCTTCGCGGAACAGACCAAGCTCCACTTCCTCGAAGATGGACGGCACCCCGGCGAAACAGTCTTGATAGGACGCCATGCATGTCTGGGAGGCGATGACCAAATCGATGCTCTTGCTGGATAGGCACCTCCGGATCGCAGTTGCCAGCTCCGGCGAACGTGTGTCCACAAGGGAGCGCGGTGTGGTGCCCAGAAGCGCCAGCAGTGCGCGCGCGCTGAAAGGCCGGAAGGCGCGAAACGGTATCAGCTCCTCGTGCTGAACCGCGATATGTCCGTTGCTCGCGGCACGATCCACGGACGGTTCTACAAAACTGATTAGACTGACCTGGTGCCTTTGCGACAAGGAGCGCAAGAGATTCAGGATACGGATCTTTGAGCCATTGTTCGGCGGGTGTGGGTACCATCGTGAGAGGAACAGAACGTTCATCGGCGTTGTTCCACCGCGCTAGCAGCCTCAGGGGGTCAGTATTTGAAAAGAGCGGTCCGGGCCAGAGTTAACTTCCGCGTCTTCTACGCGAGCCCATGAGACTCTGGGGACGAAGACTCCCTCACGTCCGACTTCAGGTCCAGGAACCCAGAAGGTCTGCGAAAACGCCTCGGCGATGACCACCATGTCGTACCCTTCCAGCAACTCGGCATGTATGCCGTAACTTCCAGGCGTCAACTGAAGTTGCTCCAAGCGCGTGCGTATGCACCCCCTTCCAGAAAGGTCAGTAAGTGCAATACCATAATCTTCTGTACGCAGCATGCAGCAAGTGCCGTCCGTACTCTGTATCTTCAGGTAAAGGCGAGGCGCCCGAATTGTTCTGGTGGCCCGGTAGTGGACCCATATTTCAGCTGCTTCGTCGTGACGAAGCACGTCGCTTGGGACTCCGGCGGCCGTACGGGTCTCTATTGCCGTTATCTGCACACCGGTAGAGTCGTCAAATGGGCCGGCCCCGCGGTGAGTCTCGACCCGCGTAGGCGTCCTCTCGCGCCACTCTGTGTATTTGCTGAGAACAGTCCGGACCTCTCCGTCGCAGATGACCGTGCCGTCGGCGAGAAGTATGCATCGGTCACAAATGCTTTCCACCAGGTAAGGATTGTGCGACACGAACACGATGGTGACGCCGCTTCGCTTCAATTCGCGTATGCGCCTGAGGCACCGTTGGGCGAACTGTGTGTCACCCACGGCCAAGACTTCGTCAACGAGCAACACATCCGCGGGCACGTGCGCCGCTACTGCGAAGGCAAGCCGCACGTACATGCCGGAAGAGTAGCGCTTAACCGGGGTGTCCAAGAAGCGTTCTAGCCCTGAAAACTCTGCGATCCGCGCAAATTGACGCTTTACATCCTTCAAGGGCATGCCCAGAATCGCGGCGTTCAGAAAGACGTTTTCGCGGCCGGTAAGGTCCGGGTGGAAGCCGGCCCCGAGCTCAATCAGTGCGGAAACCCTCCCCTGTATATTCACTTGGCCGAAAGTGGGCCTTGTAATCCTTGAAATGAGTTTGAGAATCGTCGTCTTGCCGGCTCCGTTCGGTCCGATAACTCCAAGGACCTCGCCCTGAGCAACCTCGAACGAAACCCCCCGCAGGGCCCACAAGACCTGTCGGGGATTGCCATTTCTCCGGCCCATCAGCCGTCCACTGAAGCTCGCCAACGCTTCCCGCAAGCTGGTCCGGTCTTCTCCCAGCTCGTATCTCTTATGAACTGTACTGAAGGTGATTCGAGACATATCAGATGTGCTTCAACTGTGACTGAACTGAACGCGGTGGTGGCGGAGAACCTCCCGGTATACATCAACGACCTCCGCCATCTCTTCATCGATTGATCGCACCTGCGGAAGATTGCCACGCAACCTCTCCAACAACCCGCGCTCGACCAGCAGTCGCCGCAGCTGTGTTTGCAAATGCGCGACGTCGTTGTGACGAAACGTCAAGCCCCATTCTTCGTTATGAACAAGCTCCGCCATGCCGCCAAGCTGGGCACAGACAACCACAACACCGGCGGCGTGTGCTTCCAGGATCACTGCAGGGCTGTTTTCGTACCAACGCGACGGAACCACAAGCACGTCAACTCTCGCCAGCGCCTGCCAAACTCCTGCTGGGTCGCATGGCTGGTTCCAGTGAATCTCGGATCTGGCAGCGCTGAGGCTCTTCAACTTGCGTGCGTAACCTGTCGCACTGATCGCGGTGTCCCATAAGTCAAGCCTCACCGCATGCCCTTCCCTCAGCAGTCCGAGTACCGCATCGATCAATAAGTCAACTCCTTTGTGAAACTTTACCTGTCCTAAATAGCCCAGCCGCAGTTCTCGGGCTACTACGCCTGAAGGCCTCGTGCACGTATGCTCCGGCTTGACTAAACCCAATCGGATGACACGGCACCGCTCCATCGAGTAGCCAAACCGTCGATAAAACTGCATCATGAATTGCGAGTTGCAGATTAACGCGTCTGCTTCACTGAGGCAGCGTTGAAGGGAGGCTGTTCTCTGTTTAACAGATTGGACGCGCTTGCGTGCAAATGGCAGACCGACGAAAGCGTGCAGGACAGTGTCGCTCAAGCTGGGCGCGCACATTGCGAGCCAGCGAAACCGCCTCTTTTCCTCTAGAGCGCAGCTAGCGCACTTCAATTCTGTCTCGGGACCTGAGCACAAGCGGCCGGAGGGCCTGAGTAGATTGAGTTGCTTGCACATGAACCAATACTCCGTTGGGCTGATTACCACGGGGATGCCTCGCTCGCGAGCTGCCTCCACAGCTTGTGTGCCAAATAGGTATCCGCTGATGACATGCAAGAGGTCGAACTGTCCCCTTGCTAACACTGCGCGGAGAGCGCTACCCACTATTGGGCTGTCGTACAGGGCGGAGACTGGATCGGGATGTCGGGTAACGTTGTAATATAGGCGATGGACCGTCAAGCCATTTTCTATAGTGGTAGTCAGCCGCGTTTCATCGGCGGATGCGGACTCTATGGCAAACACCTCAACGCGATGGCCACTGCCTAGCAACCACAAGGCCGTCCGCTCGGCCTGGCGCTCAGCGCCGGCTATGTGCGTCGGGGGAAAACCGTGAACCGCTATTAAGACTTTCACTTCTGGCGTACTCCGATTGCACGCTTTACCAAGGAACGACCTCGGCCGACCAAACGGCTCCTCGGCTTCCTTTCCACAGCTGCGTCGAAGGACTCCTCCTCCAGAAGCAGTCGCCTAGGTTCTGGGAGGTGAGGCCTGAGGTCGCTGAGCCGCAAGAGCGTCCGATCGAGGGGCAGTTGAAAGCGGCGCCGACGGAGAAGGGGGTACTGGCCGGCGCAACAACACTCTATCAGGTGGAGATAGGCTGTACCCATAACCTCTACACTGCGGCGCGAGGCCTCCTGATAGGCTCTGACGCTCATTTCCCTCCAGCGGTCTGGGCTCTGGGCGAGCTCTATCACGGCCCGCGCGAATTGTCGCGCTTCGCCAGGTGGTACAAGGAAGCCTGAGCAACCCTCCTTCACAACGGTGTCCGTTATCCCAGCAAGGCTGGAAACAATCGGTACGCAACCGCAGGCCATAGCTTCCAGCATGATTATTGGAAGGCCTTCATAGTAGGAAGGCATCAAGAGCGCGTCCGACTGTAAGAGCATGTCATACACTTCCGCCGGAGCTTTAAGTCCATGAAAGTGCACACGGCTGAGGATCGATCTGCGTCTAAAATCATTTTCCAACGGCTCCCCGTCAATTCCTTCACCGACGATATGAAGTTCGACATCAATTCCGTGATGGACGACGTGCTCAAGAACCTCAGGCAACAACAAGACGCCCTTCTGCGCGTTGACCAACCGTCCGGCAAAGATCAGGCGAAACGTGGACCCGTGGCATCTTGTGCTCTCAACGTGATCCCAAGAAGGTACCTCGACACCATAGCCGATGCATGCAACACGGTGCGGTCCTAACCGGCGCTCCGCCTCACGACAAAGCTTAGGGCTCACACCGACCAGCACGTTCCATGCCGCGGAGTTTGCGCAGGCGACGTCATAAATTTCGGGACTGTCGTTGTGCAGGATGGGAATGACGATAACACTATCCGGCAATAGGGCAAGAGACAGTTGTGCGTGTCTCGCATGGTTCAGGAAGATTACGTCATACCGAGATCTTGCAAGAAAACGCCCCACGCGGAGGGCATGGCCCGCCTCGGTCAAGGACTCCCGATGCAGATATCGGGCGCCGAGCCCGGCTCGCCCAAGCTTGCCAAACCAATCCCCCATTTCCGAAGTCGTAACGACGTCGACCTCGAAGCCGTGACGCAAGAGAAACGTGCCTAGCCGTAAGAGGAAAGTCTCCATCCCACCCCACAGCATTCCGTATGTGACCAGGGCTACCTTCATCAGGTTAAGGAACGCACATGGCAGTAGGACAATGGCTGTGGCTCTCGCGCGTCCAGCAGACAGCAAGGAGCGAGTTGAGCAGTCACGGTCGGTCTCATACTTGGGCCGTTGGAGCGGCTGAAGCGAAACGGCGAAGGAGCGAGCGAACGAGAATTGCGTAAACTCCGCGATTCCGCAACAACGTGAAATCGCGGGCCAAGGCGCGGAGTACATTGGGAGCGACGGTGATGTAATGGCCGGTGAAGTAGTCTTCGAACGCTCGGGAGATGTAAAGGTCGGCAAGGCACTGTTTGAGTCGTCCCGGATCTGGACCGAAGTGCTTCGTGTGGAGTTGGTCGTAAAGCCTGGCGGTTTCCAAAATGGTCATTTGCGAGCTGAGAGACTGGCTGTGAACCCGGTAGTTGTAGAGTGTTTGCGTTATGGGCAACATAGAAAAACGCGCTGCGGTTCGTAGCCAGTAGTCGTAGTCTTCGGTTCCCGCCAGACTATCATCGTAGTTGCCGAGCACCTCATAAACGGCTCGCCGGTAGAGGAAACATGCGCCCACCACGTTCTTGGTTCCGAGCATTGCGGGAGCGGCTGCCTCGACCTCACGGATGAATTTCCCCTGCGCATCGATCAGCCTCATGCCTGCGTAAACCAAGGCCACTGTGGGGTTCGCGTTGAGAGCAGCCAGCATTGTCTCGATCGCTCTGGGGTGATACGAGTTGTCGTCGGAGATCCATGTCAGGAAGTCGCCCCTGCTAGCGGCGAAGCCGGTGTTGAGGGCGGAAGGCAGACCGAGATTGCTCTGGTGTCGAAGCACTCTCAAGCGCTCATCTCGATAGTTGGCCAAGATTTCGGGTGTATGGTCCTTGGAGGCGTCGTCTACAACGATTAACTCCAGATCCCGGTGGGACTGGCCTAAGCAGCTGTCGATCGCTTCACGGATGTAACGGCTCCCGTTGTGTGTTGGCAATACGATGGAAACCGTCTGGCACATCAATTTACAAGTTCTCTCCACCCAAGGGGCAGAAACGTCGGCCGCCGCGAATAGTCGGCGTTCTGTAACTGAAAGATCTTGAGAATAGGCGCGAATCTTGCCATGCTGATCTCACAAAAGTGGGAACCGGCTGAACTGCTGATCTTGGCCGCCGCGCAGATCGCACCGGTTCTGGATTGGACGCTGAACCGCCGGCCTGAGGGTGCCACCCATAGGAATACGCGCAGCTTGGCCCAGCACTGCGGGCTGGGTCATATGAGCGTGCGTCGCATCCGGCGGGCCTGCCGGTTGCACCCGGATCAAGTGCGGAGCCTCAAGCTCTGCCCCGACCCGGAGCCCGCCGCCAAGCCGCGAGGCAGGGCGGGCCTGGAGCTGAGTCCGCGGGAGAAGGCCCTGGTGCTCACTGGGGACGAGAAGAGTCAGGTTCAGGCCCTGAACCGAATCCCGCCGGTGTTGCCGCTGCGCTCCGGAATTGGGGGGAACCAGGTGCGCGATTCTGCGCCCCATGAAACGACCACGTTGTTTGCCGCTCTGGACGTGCTGACCGGCTAGGTGATCGGCAGCCGCGTGCCGCGGCACCGGCACACGGAGTCTCTCCGCTTTCTCGAGGAGGTCGAAGGGCGTACCCCGAAACGGCTGTCGGTCGACCTTATTTTGGATACCTACGGCACACATGCCCATTGAAAGTTCCGGCGGCTTGTCCGCCCATCCGCGCCGCCACTTTCACCTCACCCTCAAAAGCGCATCCTGCATCAACCAAGTGGAGCGCTCCTTCGCCGAGCTGACCAGGAAGAAGATTCGGCAGGGAACCGTTCACAGAGTGCGACAACTCCAGATAGCAATTCGGGGGTACGTCGCAGAGCACAACAAACAGGCCCGCCCGTTTAAGTGGCCGGCCGCCGCCTCCGGCATCATTCGAAAGGTTCGACGCCGTAAACACGCGTTCGTTACAGGGTACTAGATGATATCAGCGAAGGTCGCCTCGGCGCGCTTGAAATGGAGGTAGCCAAAAACCAGGAGCAGAGTGGAAAGTACGGCACTGATTGCGAGCTGCGCCCAATCCGGCGATCGCCCGTGAATCAACACCGTACGATAGGACTCGATCAAACCGGCCATCGGATTCAACATGTACCAGCCCCGGAGCTTCTCCGGTAGAGAACTCACTGGGTAAATTATGGGGCTTGCATAGAGCCACAGCTGAATACCAAGCGGCACGACGAAGCGGACGTCACGAAAACGGACGTTCATCGCCGACAGAATGAGAACTATACCAAGTGTGAGTTCGACTTGTACGGCAAAGATCAGCGGCGCCCAAAAAGCGGTGGGACGGAGAGGCACCGCGAACGCCGCCATGAGCCCTAAAAGAACCACAAAGGCTATAATGAAGTCTACAAATGCTGCTATCACAGAGGCGAATGGCAGAATTTCTCGGGGGAAGTAGATCTTTGTGACCAGATTGAGGTTATTAACAAGACTGGGCACGGCGAAGGTAATAGAGGTTGCCAAAAACGTCCACGGGACAAGAGCGACGTATGAAAATATGGGATACGGAACGCCATCGCTCGGAAAACGCGCAAGCAGCGAAAAGATTGCGGTAAATGCCGCCATTAGCACCAGCGGCTGAAGGACCGCCCACGTGGCTCCGAGCAAGGACTGCTTGTAGCGAATTTTGATCTCTCGCAAACTCCACATCCAAAGCAACTCGCGGTGGCGATACAGTTCCACCAAATTTCCCCACAACACGACCCTTCGGAAGGAGTTCTTCGGGGCGGGCGCGGCCGCCTGAGGGCCCGGCCCTAGGTCGGGAATGAGTCTTGCCGCCATAGTGCCTACTCCCCAAGAGCCCAGCCGGCATGCTCTAGCCCCACACGGACTGCACGCTTGAATGTTCGCATATCATTGAACAGCATCTTGACGTAGGTGAACAACGGGCCCGGTCGCAGCGCCCACTCAAGGAATGCGCGTCTCTGCCACTTGACCATGTCTTCTGCCGAGAGACCGGGGTACTCGAGGACGGTGTCCTTATCCATGTCCACCTGTTCCCATCGGGTGCCAGTCTTAAACCAGCCGTTCTTGACGACCTCGAAGAAGAACGGTGTCCCGGGATAGGGTGCGGCCACGTGAAAGAGCGCAATATCGAGAGGCAAGCTCTTTGCCAATTCGATAGTTTCGCGGATCGTGTCGACTGTCTCCCCTGGCAGGCCGATAATGAAATAGCCCCAGTTCTTGATGCCGGCTCTTCTAGCCCAGTTCAGTGCCTGGCGCGCCTTCTTCGGGGAGGCGCCCTTGTGAGCTTTGCGGAGAATGATCTCGTTACCGCTCTCTATGCCCCAGGAAATCATCCAACAGCCGGAACGCCCCATGAGAGTGAGCATTTCCTCGTCCACATAGTCGACGCGACTGTTACAAGTCCATTTGATTTGCAGGCCAGATTCAATAATCTCATTACAAATACCTACAACCTGTTCCCGGTTAACCGTGAACAAGTCTGCATACATGTGTATATTAGTGATGCCAAGGTCCCGGAGAACCAATAACTCCTGCATAACGCGCTTGGGGGAGAGCAGCCGGACCGAGTTCTGGTACGTGACGTGCTTAATACAGTAGGTGCAGCCCGCAGGACACCCCCTGCTCGTAAGAACGAAGCTGAACGGTCCCTTCATCAAGGGCATCGTGTAGTGTTTCAAAGGCAACAAATGGTGTAGTGGTAACGGCAGATCATCAATGTTCGGGATGAACGGCCGTGGTGGGTTCACAACAATCCTTCCGTCGTGGCGCCAGACCAGCCCCTTGATTCTACCCAGAGACGAGTCCCCATTTATGAATGTCTGGCTGCTGCCCTCCCCTTCCCATGCCGGGTCCGTATTGCGAAAGAGGGTCCGCAGCCAGTCAGGCATGCTCTGCTTGCGATCCTCCAACGTGTCAATCAATTCTCTGAGCGTTAGCTCGGGTTCTCCTCGCAGCACAAAGTCCACAGCAGGGAAATCCCGCATCGTCTCAACCGGCATGGGTGTGACATGGGTCCCGAACGCGATCGTCTTCGCACCGATGCTCTTGGCCAGCATGATCCCGTACATGTCGTTGAGCAACGTGGGGGCGGTAACGTGTGTCAGGTAGTACTTGGGCGGTTTGGAGCGTAGTATCTGCTCAAACCGCGACCATGACATTCGCTCGGCAATAGCGTCCACAATGCCAACGGTATAATCCGGATGCAACATCGCCGCCAGCTGGGCTAATGAACACTGCGGCCAGACCATCTCCTCCCTGCTTCGTCTTCCCACCCTGTGCTGCGATCGGATCCAAATGCCGCCGTCGGGGGATGGCGGGTTGACAAGCAGAACGTCCGGGGCATTGGACGGACGGACCGTTCTTAGCGTCTGTACCGCTTGATCCACTTGCGGATAAGCAGCTGCCGGTAACACTCTCAATGGTCTGGTCCCAAGGTTGTGCCTGGGGTCCTTCGGTAAACCGGACGTCATAGTTGCGCTCTCTTTCCCAGTTGAGCCAGAGGGTCTGGCACAGCAATCGTTGGCTTTCTGGTCCTATGTTCGGGCGAAGGTGTACTCCTGTCGCCCTGCAATTCCTGATCAATTCTCTCGCCACGCTGGGCTAGGCCGCCTACCACGCGTGCCAGAGTCCAAGAAATGATCAACTGAAACCCCACGAGAATGAAGAGAGCGCTTCCCAAAAACCAGAGCCAGATTCTGTCAATCTCCCAGCCCTTTCCCCCAAGCACGAGGCAGGTAGTCACCAGCAAGAATCCGATTGCGACGGAACCCGCACCCAGCCAGCCGAATTGCGGTTCCAGCTTCTGCTCGACCAAAACGTGGCGAAACATTCCTTGACGCACGGGTCTTCCATGAAAGAGAGAAGCAACGACGCCGAACGTAATTCCTAGAGAGTATATGCTGACCCCTAGGACTCCGAGGATAAGAGCGGCAAACACGCTGAATGCCCCCCAAACACCGAGCGCGGTCACGCCCTGCACCCGCATCAGAACCAGCCCAAGGCCGATGGCAGCGGCCAACCCTACGAACACGGAACTTAGGAGTCCCAATACCTTGGACGGGTTGTACTCCAACGAAGTCCACAGAATCGTCTCCAGGAAACGAGTGCCATCCTCGATGATGCTAAGTTTGGAGTGGCCTGCACGCTCGGCATAAGGAATCGGAAGTTCCACTACTTTCAGGCCTTCATGAATCGCTCGCGTGCTCATCACAGGCGTGAAATTGAGTGCGTCCGGTAGTGGGTAGACCAGCGGAAGCACGGAGCGCCTTAACACGCGCATGCCGCTTGCCGGGTCTACGCACTTGCTGCCCCCAACAAGACTTACCAGCGTCGACCAGATCAGGTTCCCGATCCTCCTAAGGAACGGCATCCTGCTTTGACCTCCTGACCGGCGTGAACCAACGACGATGTCGGCGCCCTGTTCCAGCGCGGCGCGGCAGAGCTGCGGTAGATGCTCAGGAGGGTAGGTGCCGTCTGCGTCCAGAAACGCCAGCAGCTCGCCCCGCGCCTTGGAGAAGCCGGTCTTAAGAGCGGCTCCGTAACCGAGCGTCCGCGAGTGACGGACCAGCACGATATCCGGCAGCGAGGCGACAATCTCCGCAGTCCGGTCCGTCGACCCATCATCGACCACAACGATCTCCGTGCCCCCTATCCCAAGCGCTTGCAGCTCCGGTTCGGTCGCCCTCACCCTCGAAACAATCTCGGCGATGCTCGCTTCCTCGTCCAGTGCAGGGATCACGACCGACAAGGTAACGCAGCATCTTGAGGTCGCAACCGCCCTTACCACGACTTCGCTAGACGTTTCTGCCAAATTTCTCATTGTGCCCCTCACTTGGTAGAAAAACCGTCGCATCCTGCGAACCCACAGCCGTAAGCCCAATCTCCCTAACAACCCGCGCCGGCACGCCAGCCACCAGGCTGTGACGAGGAACATCACGCGTTACAACCGCGCCGGCCGCTACCACGGATCCCCTCCCGATCCGCACACCGTCCGTGACGATTGCTCCAGAGCCGATCCACACATCATCTTCAATCTCAATGCCCTTCGCCGTAATGCCTTGTTCCACAAATGGACGGTCTCGGTCGTCGAAGACGTGATTCACAGCCAACAACTGAACAAAAGGTGACGTATAAACACGATCGCCAACTCTAATCCCACCTTGGCCGCGCAGAACATTATACTCCCCGATGAGGCTGTTATGTCCAATCCATATTCCGGACTGAGGAAGATTCCGAAAGTTGTAGACGTGCAGTACCGACCCGTGCATTACAAACGTTCCCTCACCAATGTCAATGCCGTTTGGGCAAGCGTGCAAATAGACTCCCTGGTCGATGTAGACACCTCTCTGCAAGCGAATATTACTCGTGAAACGAAGCCGCACCCCGTTTTCAATCGCCGCTACGCCAGTCATCTTCATTATCATCCTGTAGCATACCGTACGAATAGCAATACCAACCACAGAAGGAATCCAGCCGAGTAACGCGCAGAGGCCTTGCTCTATGATATAACGCGAAGTAGAAGCAGCTTGCCGCCTTATATAGAGGCGCAGGCCCCCGACGACTGTCATATTAGTGGAAAGCATTCTCCGGTCTACAAATCGGGCGCGTGCACGCTTCCGTAGTAATATTTCTGGTAATAAAAATATCCCGGTTTCCTTAAGTCCAGGGCATTAACCACTGCTCCAAGAATCGTACAGCCAGTGCGCTCCAGCTGCACAACCGCCTTCTTGAAAACCTCTTTTGGGGTCGACGCCGCCCGCACCACGATCACTACTCCTTCGACCTTAGGCGCAAGCACAGATGGATCGGCAACGCTCAGAAGGGGTGGGCCGTCAATGATGACGAACCTGAACCGCCCGTTCTCTACGAGCTCCGTGAGCAGATCTTTCATTCTCGTTGCCCCCAAAAGGGACATTGGATTCGGTGGGTTCGACCCGGCAGTGAGAAGAAAGAGATTGGGCGTGCTAGTCTCCGTTATCCGCAATGGGCCGCCGGCAAGATAGGTACTCAGCCCTTCAGGAGTGCCGTTGCCGAATCGCTTGGTGAGGCTGGGGTTTCTGAAGTCCGCATCGATGAGCAATATAGGTGGACTAATCTCAGCGAACGCCTCGGCTAACGCAATTGTAACAGTGGTCTTCCCTTCCTTGGGTATAGCCGAGGTGATGAGTATGGTCTTGGGCGGCCTGTCGCCCCGGGAAAGGAGAATGGATGCGCAGAGGGAGCGGTATGCCTCTGTGGTTTGGTGCTCCAAGTGTGTGGGGACTCCGCCAGTCGAACGAACGTCCAGGGGAACTAGGGTCTTCGTGGTATCAGTCGCGCCGCCTTCGAGTGCTAGTTGCGAATGCGTTCGTCTTGTATCCTTGGGAACCCATCCCAGCAGTGAGGCTCCTAAGGACTCCACATCCCACGGTTCGGTTAGAGTATTGCTAGAATACTCCAAAAGAACGCTCAACCCGAGGCCAAGCATGATTCCAAGAATACCCGCGAGGGAGAGGCTCAGGGCCTTCCTGGGACGGTAAGTAGAACTGGGCGAAGTGGCGCGGTCTGCGATCGTGATGTTGCTCAGCTCCGAACCTGGGCTGACTCCAGCCTCTTTGAGCCTTTTCAGTAGGCCCTGATACAGCTCCTCATTGACATCCAGCTCCCGTTTCAAGGTATTGTATTCGATTGAGGCCTCGTTTAATCGGTTGACGAGGAGCTGTTGTTGTTGGAGTGCCTTTTGCAGCATCCGGTACTCTGTCAGGGCTGCACTGTAACGGGTCTCGGATTCCTTAAGGGCCCGCGCCAACGTGGCTGCCTTCGCGGCTCCAAGCTGTCCCTGTACCGCTGCTAGCTCGTTCCTCTTCTGGACTACGGCCGGCCATTTTTGGTCGAATTGCGCCTCAAGTCTGGCGAGCTCTTGCTCGAGCTGAAATGCTTTCGTTTCAAGGGAAGATACCACAGGCCCTTTCAGATTCTCCGGGAAATCCTCAACGGAGACGCGCCTCAAGCTCTCATATTCGGCCTGCCTGGCAATCATGTCCTTTTCGGCTCGCGCAGTTTCCGCGTTCAGATAAGTGAAACGTTGGCGGCTGGCATTGTCCTGCTTGCTGTCAACACTCTGAAAGTCGTGCGTCCGCGCGTACCGAATCAAGTCTGCTTCGGCCTGCTCAACTCTTTGCTTTAAATTAAGTAGCTGAGACTGGAGGAAGGCCGTGGCGCGCTCAGCGGTTCGCAACTTCTTTTCGACATGCAGTTTGACGAACTCCTCCGCCCATGTATTGGCTACGGTAGCCGCAAGCTCCGGATCCGGCGCCAGGTAACTGATTCGCAACAACTGACTTCCCTCTACTCGCTGTACCTCAAGCCCTTTGCCCAAATCTGGGAGCACGGTGTCCAACTTCGGCGCCTCAAGTGTCCTGAGGTGTGAGGCAACGCGCGCGCGCAGCTCTCCGCTGCGGACCACTTCGTCCTGGGTTTTCATGTAGAGCTCAAAATGCGGCAACGGATTGGAGAGCGAATCTGTGACGTCAACGTAGGGCAGCACCTTTGCCGATTCCGGCTCGATTTGAATGGTTGCGGTGGCGCGATAAACGGGATCAGCGAGGGTAATGTAGATTACGGTCGGGATCACGGCGCAGCACACGGTCAGGGCCATCGTTAGTCTGTGCCTGAGAACTGCCAACCACAACCAGCGCAGATCAGTAGAAGAGTCCGTGGAGGCAGTCGCGAAAGAGCTCTGGGCGCGCACTCGGGGAGTGGCTGACGGACTAGTGTTAGGCTGAAGTTCTTGTGGCATCAGTTTCTACCTTGCAGGAAGGGACACATCTGTGAATGGACTGCATTTACGGAAGTTAGGAAGTGGAGAAAAAATGCTGTTCGGTGCAAAGGCGCTGCGTTGAGCCCTGGATGTAAGGGGTCACGCGGTTCGGAGGCGCGGCAACTGCGGTTCGTTGATTTCGGAAAGAACTGAGTGACGCGTGCCAATGTCCTCAAGAGTAAATGAACTATCTAACTCCACGGAAACCGATCGCTGAAGTAGGGAAACCGATATAACCAAGCGGTGGCGGCTCTTGAAGCCGACGAGCACTCCCGTGACGCCTGCCAATGGGCCACTCAGGAGGCGCACAGACTGGCCTGCATACAGGAACGGATGGGGCTCCACCAGCATCCCTGCGGCAACCGTACGCCGGAGGGCATCAATTTCGTACTCAGGCACGGGGACTGGCACCTTTCCGAAGCTCACGATGCGCAAGACACCCGGACAAGTTACTACTCGAGGGCCGCACCAGAGATTGAATCGGCAGAATATGTATCCCGGGAAGAGCGGCAGATCCGTGCGCCGGGTTCCCTGCATGATCTGATGGCAGCGTGAGTACAAAGGTAGAAAGTGTTCGTACCCCTTTGCGGTTAGCACCAGTGCCACACGTTTCTCCCAGCGAGGACGAACTTGCAGGGCATACCATTGTGGCAACAGCACGGTCGTATCCATCCCCTCGTTCATGTGTCCCTCTCATCCCAGCTCAGGCGCGCTGCCGCCCATTCGGAGAGTCTTGTGATCACGTCTCTTCTCTCCGAATTCAGAGTGCGTGTACGCAATAAGCTTGAGGCATAGGCTTGTGTTTTGTCAAGTATGAGCCAACGTCAAAAAGTACTAGGACCCGCAGTCCTAGGTTGGGTAGGTCAACGGTGGTGCGGATCGTGGTGGTTTTTAAGTGTTGCATCTACAACAGGTTTGGCGGCTGGAGGCGGGGTATAATGCAGGTGTCGAGTGACGCAATCGTGCGAAGTGACGTTCAAACGGCGGGCGTGCAGCAAGGCTGCCAAGTCTTGGAAAAGCCCGCGTTTCGAATAAGAGCTGTGAATTCAGCACATGACGAGTTGTGGAAAGAGGCGTCTTTCAATACTCCTCTAACATGCCAAGAACCTTTGACTTGCGGCGTCTTGCGTTTGCCACGTCTCGTGTGAGCGTACTGCTCCCATTCCCCATGCGGTGCTAGCCGGTCTATACCAAGGGTGCGTGTACAAGGGCCTCCCTCTCTACCGCCTCCGCGAAAGTGAGCGCCACGCTCACCTCTTCAGGCTGTTGTGCCCAACCGTCGGGGTCCGCTGACCCCGTTCAGCCATTCAGGGCCTGCTTCGTCTGGCGTTAGCTTCCGCTGATGCAGCGTAATCGCGTCGGGCATCTCGCTCCTCTGAGTGAGCGCGTGCGACATAAGTGTGGGGGCTCAGGTGGCTAGCAGTCCGTGGACATAAACAGCGCTTGACGGCGCGGCAATCGACAGTGGCAATGCGGGCGGGCTGTCGGGACGGTGAACCAGCGAGGTCCAACCACCAGCGGACCCCAGCTTGCGGCGGGCATGACGCGTAGAGAGCACAAACAAAACGCGGCAATTAGCTCCGCGCCCTGCCTGGTCGTACCCACCCGAAGCAGTTGCCGCAGGCTCAGGCTCAGATTGAAGGCGGCAGCGTGAACCAGCACGTGCTTGGCGATGTCGTTCTTGCCGCGCAAGTGCACCCGCTGCATGGCGCCAGTGTCGTACAAATCGGCGAAACTTCTCTCAATGCGTTGCCTGCGCCGCCGCAACCCTTCTACCGTTCATAGATGATGAGCCCGATCTTTTCCATCTCGATTCTCCTCGGAGTTCAGGTCTCATCGTCACCGAGTGCCTCCCGCATCCAGGAGGAGATCCGCAACCCTCTTCCCTGACAGCAGCATGCCTCCGAAGACCGGACCCATGCGGGGCCCCCGAACGTGGAGCAGACGGTCATCCCGGTGACCCATAAACCCCGGGTGGACCCTTGCCGTTCGTCCCACGACCAATGTCTCTCCGTCAGCTGCATCCATGGGGTCTTCGGCGCGCTGCCAGAAAGCACCTCGGGACTGAGCAGGTTCCGCTTCCGAAGCCTCCCTACGGCTACCCCCTCGTGTCCGGGCGCGTCCACCACGGCTTCCGCCGGGAGGACAAGGGGGTCAACCGGAAGGGGAGCCGTAATCCCGGTTCGATTCACAACCACACCCGTCACTTGGCCGTCGTGCACGCACGAGTTCTCCGTTGTCGTCAAGTTCAGCATGGCCGCGCCCGCCTGGATCGCCTCGAGACAAAGAGCGCAGGCCAGCTCGATAGCAACTACCAAGAACAAGTCTCCTAACCGCCGCTCATGGCGAAGTCCAGTCTCATCCACAATGGGAATTGGGCAATCATTTGTTCGATGATCATATTCGTGGAAGGTGTTCTCTCTGCTGGTGTGGGCTCCGGCGGGCCGATACCTTGGAAATGATACGGCGATGTGTCGGGGTGAAGTAATGTACCAACTTGTGTACGAATTAACGCCGAGTAGTGTGCAGTTTCCACGAATTTCGCGCGCGTCCGCACAGAGTTCTAAATACTTAGCCCATGTCACCTTACCTCGGGCGCAGGGGGTCGAAGGTCCGAATCCTGCCGCCCCGACCAATGGAAGCACTCGAACGCTAAACTGCGTCGAGGGCTCTAACCGAGCGGGGCAGGCCTGCCCCGTTTCCAGCGAAACGGCGGGCCGCAAGACTGTGCTTCTTGTGTTGCCTTCGCGTCCTACTTCTGGTGTCTCTGCGCCATTCATGAAGGCGTCCTGCCCATTCGGTGATCCGGCGGCGGGTTCGCGATCACTCGGTCCAAATCCCGTTCCACGCTGATCATGCCGGTTATACAATTGCTGGCATGTGCAGCCCGGCTTGTTTCCGCGCAATCTTCGGCGGCTGCAGAATCGTGTGGCAGACCCGCGTGGCGTCCTACTGCCTCGGAATCGACGAGTGGGTGCCGCTCGGCGTGGTCCTCTGTCTCGATGACGGCAGCGACGTGGACTTGATGGAGCAGCGCCTGGGGATCCGGTTCCTCTCGCGCGAGCGCGCGGAACAGTGCCGCCGTGGATGCGGCGACGAGCCGGAAGCCTACGCCCTGTGCGGCACGCAGGAAGCCGGGCTGGAAGAGGTTATCCATGCTTCGGCCGCCGGCTCCTGGCTTGCGGCTTGCTCCTATCCCGGCCTTCACCTCGGCGAGCTGGCGCGGCGCCACAACATCCCTCTCCGGTTGCGGGGCTGGGAGGAATTCCAAAGGTTTTCCAGCAAGGCCGCCCTCCGGGAGTGCGTGGAAGCACTGGACCTTCCCTGCCTGCCGGCGCGCCGCCTGCGGTTGAAGGCATGCCGCTACAGCGAACTGGCCTCGGAGTTTGGCGCCCGTTTTGTGGTGCAGCGCGACATAGACGCGGCCGGACGTGGGACGCGCGTGATCGCGTCGGCGAAGGATCTGGCGGAGGCTGGGGAACGGTTTGCGGGTGAAGAGGTTTGGGCAGCGCCCTACGCGGGAACGCTGTCCTTCAATGTAAACGCGCTTGCAACCGAAGATGGCACACTCGTGAGCTTTCCCAGCGTACAAATCGTGGGGCAATCCGCGCTCAACAGCCCCGCAAGCGGACACTGCGGCAATGACTTCACAGCTGCATCGGCTGTGCCGCGCAGATTTCTCGACAACATTCGCGAGCAGACGGCGCGTATTGGAGGCTGGCTGGCGGACCGGGGATACCAGGGGTTGTTCGGCCTGGACTTCGTCGTGGACGACCGCACCGGCAGGCCCTGCGCGGTCGATTTGAATCCAAGATGGCAGGGCTCCACGTCCCTGCAATCGCAGGCGGAAAGCAGGCAGGGCCGCGTTCCCCTGGCTGCGGCTGAGCTGGGTTGGCGCTTTGGTCTGCTGGAGGCGCCTGAGCTAATCGCGCTCGCGGACCGCTTCTTCGAACCGCTCGAAGGAAGTCAAGTGTTTCTGCGGACCGCTGCCAGGCCGTGGTGTAGGTGCCGGAAGGCGGTTCCCGCGGGAATCTACACTTCAGAGCTGGAATACCGCCGCCCCGCGCTCCGGCTCGGCGAAATTACTGACGCCCACGAAGAAGTCGTGCTCACGGGCGGCTTGCCCCGCCCGGGGCGTCCGATGCAGCCGGGGTCCGTTGTGGCGCGCGTGTGCAGCCTGCGGGCCTCGCTTGAACCTTCGGCAGGATCGCTGCATGGATGGGTGCAACAGTCCGTTTCGCGTCTTTACGAAGAGCTGGCGCTGGAGGATGCGGAGCCGCAGTAAGGACGTGGTGGGCGGTGCAGGGCTCGAACCTGCGGCCTCCTGCTTGTAAGGCAGGCGCTCTGACCATCTGAGCTAACCGCCCAAGCCTTTTCAATTCAACAACTTGGCACTTCCGCCCTCGGCCTCGTTTTCGCCCACTTTGGCCGCTTCTTTGGCCACCCCGTATGCGCGCTCCAGCGCCGCAATCGCCGCCCGCCGCGCCGATTCCCCAATGTGGGAATAGCGCCTCAACATCGCCGTCGAAACATGGCCCATCAACGATAGCATTGCAAATTCTGGCACGCCTTGCTCGGCCAACTTCGAACAGAAGCTATGCCGCAAATCATGCAGCCTGCACTCCACCCCCGCGGCCTTGCGAACACTCGTCCACGCGGTTTTCAGTGCCAGTGCCGGCCGCTCCGGGTCAACTGGCCGCTTGGTGCGGCAGTACGGAAACACGTACCAGTCCGGGCGCAGCGGCCCGAACCGCGCCGTCATCGCCGCCCGGTGATGCTCCAGCACGGCCCGCAGCGGCCCCGCAATCGGAACCACCCGCCCCGCCCCCGCGGAGGTCTTGGAGTCGCCCACCTCGATTTCGCCGCGCGCGAAGTCCACCCGCCCCCAGGTCAAGGCCAGGGCTTCGCCGGCCCGTAAGCCGGTCCACAGTAGGGTCATCAGGTACGGGTAGATCAACGGGCTTTTGTTGCGGGCGGCGGCCTCCAGAATCTTGGACTCTTCCTCCGGGCGCAGCGCCCGCCCGGCGTTGCGGTTTTCCTCTAGGCGTCGCACCCGCGGCCACAGGGTGCGCCAGGTTCCGCCCAAAGCCCGGCTCAGGGTTAAAATTTCCAGGTTGACGGTCCGGTTGCTCGCCCCTTCACCACGCCGCCGGGTGATGTATTGCAGTATCCGCGCCTCAGTGAGGTCTGCCGTAATGTGGTCGCCCAGCAGCCGCTCCAGGTGCTTGCTCCGCTCTTGGATAATTGCCGCCGAAGCCGGCCGGTGGTGCAGCGGGTAGCTCGCCGCATACTCGCGCAGGACTTCTCGCACGGTCCGCAAGCGGCGGTCCGGCTCATTGGCGGGCAACCCCACCAGCGCCCGCTCCAATTCCCGCCTCCGCCGCTCTTCGGCCTTTTTGGCCAGGGTGATCTTATCGGTTCCGGTCGACTCCCGGATGCGCCGCCCGGCAACCCGGAACTGAAACCACCAGATCCTCGATTGTCGGCGTTCGCCGGTCTTGGGATCACGATACCAGGGTCGATAGACGGCCATATCACCCCTCGGCCTTCCTCTTCTCGCGGCTCCAGCGCGCCCGCGCCGCAGCTCTGGCAATTTCGGAGCGGCGCTCGGCCGATAGCTTTTCCGCCCGCGCTTTGCCCCCTTGCGCACCCAGCCAGCGGATCACTTCATGGCAAGTCAGCAGCGCGCGCAAGCCGGCGATTCTTTGGTCAACGGCGGCCCGTGCTTCGGAAAGTGTGCGATACTGCGGCTCCGTCGGCCGGTCGCCGAGCATGGCTCGGCGAGTCGCACTCCATTCCCAGGCCGCCCAGCCGCGGCCAACGCGGAAGATCCGCACCAGGCCGCCGTGGGGAGTCGGGATTTCGTGCTCAGTATGCTTAGCTCTAGGCATGGTTTAAGATTATATCACCGCGGCCCCGCTGTCAATCCCCCTTCGGAAAAAATCGGGCGGCGGCCGAAAACCGCCGCCCGCCAGGAGACAAGTGGAGAAACACCAGGAGTCGCACCCCCGGAAAAAATCGGGCGGGGCAGGTCGGCCCCACCCCGCCCGCGGAGGTGCCAGCATGGAGAAACTAAGCGAAGCTGCCGAACCGGAACGCCGCCGGCCGGAACACGGCCAAGGCGATGCGCTCTTCCGCCCGGATCGCGACCATGTTCCGAATGAAGAAGTCGGCGTGCTCGGTGCTGAGCTCGACTTGAATGCCGCCCCGACTAAACAGCGCCGCGCTCCCGGTGAACTGACCAACGAGGAAGGAGCCCTCGGGCATCTTCGGACAGGTGACCACCGGCAGCCCCCACAAGCGCGGCTCGGCGACGCTCGCCGGCCCGCCCAGCAGATACTCGCCGGTGTTTGCGCCGCCCGCGTTGGTCTTGGCCTTGAGCATCTTGCGCCAGTCGGCCGGGTTCACCACAATGGCATCCGGCGTGTACTTGTCGTCTTCCAACTCGGTCAACGCGTTGTTGATCTTGTCGATGTAGTTATCGCCGGTGGTCGCGTACTTCCCAGCTACCGCTGTGGCCTGTGTCACCAGGCCGTTGATGTTTGCGCCGACGCCGCTGCCCAGCAGGATTTGCTCATCCTCGGTGTCAAGCAAGCCTTCGGTTAACCGGCCGTTGATGTACGCTTCTAACATGCCGTAGTCTTCCAGGCTCTGTTTAGAGGCCGAAATCCAGTGCGCCAGCGTGACTAAGTTGATGTTTGTTGCGAGAAAGCTGATGTCCGACTGCAGCTTGCTCACGGTCTCTTCCTGCGGCGAGGCCGCATTCGTGAACACGTTTTCTCGCACGAATTCGATTGCGCCGGTCGTAATCTCGTAGCGCCGCAGCAGGTCGCGCACCCGCATCTTGGGCTGCGGCGGCTTCACGATTTCGGGAACGCGGTAAGTGGGAAGCACGCCCGCAGTACCGTAGCCCAAGTTAGTTACGGCCTTGGCGTCGAATTGCAGCAGGATCTTACCCCGCGCGTTGTGTTGAGTGTAGGCCTTGAACTCCGGGTGGTTGAAGAGGTGCTCGGCCAGGGTCCGCGCCCCGCCGCTGCCGATGGGCAAGCTCCGCCGCGCTTGCTCGGCCTCGATGCCCTCGATCCAGCGCTCGATGCGGTCGATGCGGCCCTTCTGATGGGTGACAAACTGGCCTACGGCGCTCCGCACCTCGGCCAAAACGTTCTCGACACTCTCGTAAGTCATCGTATCTCCTAGTTAGTGGATGTCCCGTAGTAAGTGGTAGCTCAAGCCCCGGCTTACTGGCCGTGGTGCGGCTCCGCGGTAAGTGGTCTCAGCCCGTTGCCGGCTTACCTCGGAGTGCGAATTGCAACTTGCGCCCCCGGGCGGGCGCAGAGAAACTCGTTATTGCAGCGTTGTCGGCGTCTTGCCCGCCGGCAGCGCCAGCGCGATGCTCTGCAAGAGCGTGTGATGCCCCTCGACAATCTTGGATAGTTGCGCGAAGCCTTCCGCAATTACCGTTCCGTCGCTTGCCTGCGTCTGGATCAGCGCGCTAAGTGCGTTGGTGCGCGATTCCAGCTCGTCCAGTCTGCTCTCTAAAATCAACAACGCTTTGTGAATCGCCTTTAGCTCAGCAGCGAGGTCAGTTGCCTGCTCGTTGTTATGTTCTAACCCGTTCTCCATGAAGTTCCTCGTTTGGTGGTATTGTTAATATGCGCCTTTCGAAGGCAACGCCCATAGTGCGGTTTTCTGGCCGCACCAGGTTGCTTCGCTTTGGGTTCGGCCTAACCGCGCCGAACCACCACAGCCACAGACTCAGATCCAGTAACATCATCCGCGCCAAACCCTCAGATCCTCCGGCCAGCCTTGCCACCAGTCCTCGGGCAGGCGGCCGTTCCCGTAGTGGGCAAGCCAGGCGGCGCCGAAGGCGTGCCAAATTTCAAGCCCGCCCGGCGCGCTCAACACGGCCCGCTTCAATCGGTGAAAGTCAACCAGCCGCTCCAGGCGCCGCGGATCTTCGAGGTAATGCAGAGCCTCCTGCGGCCCCATGTCCGGCAGGCCGCGAATGAACGCTTGCCGCTTGGCCAGCCAGGCCTCTTCGGCCGGCGAGGTGGCGCACAAGGCGTGATCCAGCGCGAGCCGCCGGTCGCGAATTCGCTTCTTGGTTCGAAGCTGGCTCATGCTTACTCTTCCACGTCGTAGCTCGATGGCCGGCCGGGCCCCCGATACGGCGAATCGTCGGCATCTAAGCCTAAGGTGCGCCAGATGCTAGTAAACCGCCCCAAAAGCTGGGTTTCGAGGCGAATCAACCGCGCCCTGTCCGCCCCGCGGGCGGTCGCAATGTCCCGGTCCAAGTCGTCCAGGCGACGCCGGGTGCGGATCAGTAGGTCAACCAGCGGTTGAACGGCCTCAAGGTCGTCCGGCGTGAACTGGTCGCCCAACCAGCGCTCCAGCTCCACCGCGCCCTTGGGCGGTTTCGGCTTGGTTTTCCTCATATCAGAACCCCTCCGCATTATGTTTCTCAATTATTTTTCTGCGGCCGGCGGCCGGCGCGTGGTCTACGCCGGCTTCATGTAAAACCTGCTTACCCCCATCCCATCGCCGTCATCGCCGCCGCTCTGTAGGATCGCCAGGAAGCCCTCTGGCAGCCCCGCTATTGCATCGCGGGCGGCCGGGGATACCCTGAGTAGCCCCCCGGTGGTTCAGCGTGCTTATAGCGTCTACAATGGGCAAATCTGCAACTAAGCACACAAACTCTAGGCCGCCGCCCCCTCGCCGCCGCCCGATCAATTCGTCGGCATCAGCCTTGCTCGCCAAGATGGACAACCGCCCGGTTGCTGGGTCAAACCACAGACTGGCAGCGGTACCTGAGAGCAAGTGATCTACGGCGCGATTGCGCTCAAAGGTCTCGAACCGGTCAACCCCACCGATCATATCCCTACCCCACCTCGTGACATACGTTGTGACACATGACAGTGGGGTATAGATATACCCCCCACTGTCATGTCATATGTCACATGACGACTGTCACGGCGCGTCATGACAGTTGTCACGGGCTAGCAGGCCAATTATTCGGCCGGAACCCGTACCCCCTAACTCTATGAAATATTTGCCCTTACGCAGGGAGCGGTTCACCGCTTGGACAACGGTATTGGTCGGAACGTTCAACTCCGCGGCTATCTCTGTCACAGACATTGCGCCGCCGCGCAGCAAGCCGGCAATTCGGAGTGTCACAGGCAGTTTTTCGGCGAATTCCGGTACGTCCTGAAGCGAAAACCGCTTAATCTCCGTCGAGGTTGAGGTGAATGAAACGGTCAAGCCGATGGGTGTCTGCTGGGGTCCTAAGTTTGCCTTGCGCGGGGTCACCATGAGATCTTGTGTGCTTCCGTCTGCGAAGTTCTCGTTCGCGGGTTTGACGTGCCAGGTCGCCCGGGCGGAATTGTGCCAGTAGATGGAACCGAACGGCCGCTTGTCCGAGTCGGCCTGTTTGCTGCAATGCGCGATGTGCAAGCCGCCGATGCCGATCTGTCGATCCGCCCGGAAGTACCCCAACGCGACTCCGGCCTCTTCGGGCGGCCCGTCGCAGCCAAAGCCCACCGAATCGAATATGAGATATTGCAGCCGCTCGGCGGCTACAATGCGGCGGATGCGGTCCACGTCGTAAACCAGCGGCCGATCACAGCGGAGGTAGATCACCCGCGGCTCATCCGCCCCGAACAGCCGTCTCAGGCGCTCCCGGTGGGTCGGCCCGTCCAACTCCCAGTCGAGATAGCCGGTCGCTATTCCCCGCCGCGCCAGTGTGCCGGCAATGTACAACGCGAAGTAGGACTTTAGGGTGCCACCGTCGCCGAACAGAATTGCCGGCGATTTCTGCGGCAGCGCCAAGCCTAGAACATGGTGGAACCGCTCTTCGGCCGGCAGGGGAACCTCGCGGAGGTCCACCGCCGGCGCACCCTCCCGCTCGGCCTCGAAGACATGGATCGCAAGTTGCTCCACCGCGCCCAGCCAATCGAAGCCCCGGATCGGCGCGCGGGCGGCCAATAGCTTAGCCCGCGCGGCCCGTGCTTGGACGCTTGAGAGGTTCAAGTCGCCTGCACTTACGGTTGAACCTCTAACCGTCCTCGCGCCCCGCGCCACAGACTCGACAGCCAACTCGCCGATTAAAGATCCGCGCTCCCGGCGCAGGCGGTCGAGGTATAGGGACACTCCAGCCTCAGGAAAGTGTAGGGCGTAAGTCCCATCGGCCCGCACCTCAAAACCCGGCTTCGGTACGGCGGCCCGTAGCGCGGCCAAGGTAGGATCTTGGACAGCTTCCTCGACTTCAAGCGGCATTTTTGGCACCTCCGAGTAAGTAATGTTGTAACATCATTTCCAGCCGCGCCCCGCGGTTCCGGCCGGCCGCCACCAGCGCAGCCGTCAACTCCGGCTCGCGCTCGCGCCAGTCGCGGTATTCGGCCAGCAGGCCAGCGTCGGTCCGCATGGCGGCCTTCATCGCCGTAAGCGGCCCGCGGCTCAGGTCGGAGACCGGTAAGGTCTCCAATAGCTCATCAATGAGCAAATCCGCCGCAGCCCGGAATTGCCGGCCGGCCTCGAGGTCGCGCTCGTCGCGGCGTCTGTGCTCCGCCCAGGCCCGGCGCTCGGCCGGCGATAGTTCCGGCCTCTCCCGCTCGGGCAGCAGGCCCCGGCGGCGTAGCTCGGCCAAGAGGTCGGCAGGGTTGCAGCGCGCCCAGCACCACACCAGCGGCCCGCTGCGCCCCTCGCGGATCTGGAAGCGTCTCCGGCCGCCGCAGAGCGGACAGGGTCCGCGCCAACAGTTCGCCCCGGTCTTGCGCAGGCCAACCGCTCGGGCGATTTCGGTCGCGCTCATGCGCCTAGCACCGCGAGTTCCTGCTGCCTCGGTTCCACAGGCTGCGCAAATGCCCGCAGGTCGCTAGGGTCGTAGCGAATGCTCCGATTCCCCAACCTGAAAAAGCGTGGTCCTTTGCGGGAAAACCTCCAATTTCGCAACGTCGAAACGCTAAGCCCCAGCAATTCGGCGGCCCTGTATTCATTGATCAAACTTTCCATCAGTAACCCCCTTCCGCCGCAAGTGCGGTCCTGTTGTGGTTTAAGTCCAGTTGAAATCAAAACGGGCCGATCGGCCCATAAGATTACCTGATTTGAAGACACGATACCCGCTGACAACTGCGGGGAATGGATTAACGGCCGCCCCGTCGGTCGGTGGGGCTGCCAGTCAGCCCCACGTCACCCGCACTTACCGCCTTCATTATATTGGGCGATAGAAGTGGGGGATTTTACAGGTATGGGTAAAGTTTTTTTTTGCCTGCCCTCGTTGTCCGCCGCTCCGCATCTACCGCCCTCATCATATTAGGCGTTCGAAGTGGGGGATTTTACAGGTATGGGTAAAGTTTTTTTTTGCCTGCCCTCGTTGTCCGCCGCGTGGGGGATTTTAGCAGTACGGTTGCAACTTTTTTGTGCACCCCGCCGTCTCGCGGCTTTTGGCCGCGGCATCCACCCTATGAACCTCGTCCACTTTGGCCGCTTCTTTGGCCATCAGGAATAAAAAACAGGAGAAAGTCCGGTAAACAGCGGTAAAAAACAAATTCCCGTAAGCTGAAGCTACGTAATGGTTTGTGCTTGCTTTACTAGGACTTGCAAGTGGCTTACTTTGTGCTTGTAAGGCAGGCGCTCTGACCATCTGAGCTAACCGCCCGCAACGACCACCATAGCATCCGCCGCGCCGCAGGCGCTACAATCGTGCCCGTGCCCAACGCGCCGACCTTCGCCGAAGTGCAAGCCGCCGCCCAACGCATTCAGCCGTTCGTCCACCGCACCCCGGTCCTGACCTCGCGCGGCTTTGACGAGGCCGCGGCGACGCGTGCCTTCTTCAAGTGCGAAAACCTTCAGCGCATGGGCGCTTTCAAGATCCGCGGCGCAATGAATTTCCTCTTGTCGATGACGCCCGAGCAGCGCGCCCGCGGCGTGGTCACGTTTTCTTCGGGCAACCACGCCCAGGCCGTAGCCCTGGCGGCAAGACTGCAAGGCGTCCGCGCCACCATCGTCATGCCCGCGGATGCGCCCCGCTCCAAGCTCGAGGCCACCCGCGCACAGGGCGCCGAAATCCGCTTCTACGACCGGCTCAAAGAAGACCGCGAAGCCATCGGCCGCCGAATCGCCGCCGAAACCGGAGCCGTCGTCCTGCCCCCTTTCGATCATCCCTGGACCATCGCGGGCCAGGGAACCGCCGCACTCGAACTCGCCGGGCAAGTGGACGAGCCGCCTCAAGCCCTGATCGCCCCCGTCGGCGGAGGAGGGCTGCTGTCCGGGTGTTCCATCGCAGCCAAGGCGCTCTGGCCGCGCATCCGCATCTTCGGCGCCGAACCGGAGCTGGCCAATGATACGTACCTTTCGTTGAAGGCCGGACGCCGCATTACAATCCCGCCTCCCGCCACCATTGCCGATGGCCTGCGGGCCACCCAGCCCGGAGAGATCACGTTTCCCATCCTCCAGCAAAATGTGGAAGAGATTCTGCTGGTGAGCGAAGCGGAGATCCGCGCCGCAATGCGCTTCCTTCTGCTTCACCTGAAAATCCTCGTGGAGCCGAGCGGAGCGGCGGCTGCCGCGGCGGTGCTTCACCGCAAACTGCCGCCGGAGATCTCTTCGGTCGCCGTGATCCTCTCCGGCGGCAACGTGGACCCAGAAGCGCTGGCCGAGATCCTCCGTGCGGGGT
>Ga0101944_10001283_pt1 | contig 54450 bp, 47 predicted proteins | sample DewCreD2012metaG_FD_75245 | JGI IMG/M metagenome (GOLD analysis project Ga0101944, IMG submission 75245) | Hot spring sediment bacterial and archeal communities from British Columbia, Canada, to study Microbial Dark Matter (Phase II) - Dewar... ...
CGCCGGATACATCGTCATGGGTGGCCCTCCTCCTCCTTGAACTTCCACCCAGGTATCCTATCCGCTGAAAAGCGGTCACTTCATGTGCTAATCCATGCGGACAGATCACGTGCTTACTACACCGCAGCCTGTCCGCCTTGCCGCCGGAGCGCGAGCGTGGTACCCTCGCGAAAACGTCGGCATCCTGCCGTCTCGACATCGCATGCGGAGGCGCTCATGGAACTCAACGATATCCTGACCGTGGCCATGAAGGGCGGAGCCTCGGACATCCACCTCAAGGCCGGCCTACCCCCCATGTTCCGCATCGACGGGAAGCTCCTTCCGCTCAAGGACGCGCGCCGCCTGCCACCGGAAGACATCAGCCGCATGGCCTTCAGCATCATGAACAACTACCAGAAGGAGCGCTTCAAGGAGATGAACGAGCTCGACCTCGCCTACGGCGTGCCGGGCCTGGGGCGCTTCCGCGTCAACGTGTTCCAGCAGCGCGGCACCATCGGCATCGTGTTCCGCGTCATCCCGTTCAAGATCCTCACCATCGAGCAGCTCCTCCTCCCCAAGGTGCTGGAGAAGATCGCGCTCGAGGAACGCGGGCTCATCCTGGTGACCGGGACCACCGGCTCCGGCAAATCCACCACGCTGGCGGCCATGGTCGACCACATCAACACCAACCAGACCTGCCACATCATGACCATCGAGGATCCCATCGAGTTTCTCATCCGCGACAAGCGCTCCATCATCAACCAGCGCGAAGTCGGGGTGGACACCACCAGCTTCGCCCAGGCGCTCAAGAGCGCCCTGCGCCAGGACCCGGACGTCATCCTGGTGGGCGAAATGCGAGATCTCGAGACCATCGAGACGGCGCTGCTCGCCGCCGAAACCGGCCATTTGGTGATGAGCACACTGCACACCCTGGACGCCACCGAGACCATCAACCGCATCATCGCGGTCTTCCCGCCCTATCAACAAAAGCAGGTGCGCCTGCAGCTCGGCGCGGTGCTGCGGGCCATCATTTCCCAGCGCCTGATGCCCCGGGCCGACGGCCGCGGGCGCGTGGCGGCGCTGGAGATCCTGATCAGCACCGCCCGCGTGCGCGAGCTCATCGAGGACAAGGACCGCACCAAGGAGATCCCCGACGCCATCGCTCAGGGCAACATCACCTACGGCATGCAGACCTTCGATCAGGCGCTGATGGGCCTGCTCAAGCAGGGGCTCATCACCTACGAGGAGGCGCTGCGCCAGTGCTCCAACCCGGACGACTTCGCCCTGCGCGTCTCGGGCATCGCCTCCACCTCCGACTCCAAGTGGGACCAGTTCGAGAAGGGCGGCGGCCTGAGCGGGACCGGCGCCCCGCCCGCCTCCGAGGCGCCTCCCACCGCCGGCGGCGACATCCCCATCGAGCGTTTCTGACACCCATGCCGTCCCGGCCTACGCCCGATCCCCGGGACGAGACGGAGCGCGCCCGCGCCCGCGCGCTGCGCCTGCTCTCGGTTCGCGGCCGCAGCCGGTCCGAGCTTTGCGAGCGGCTGCTGGCGGCCGGCCACTCCCGCGAGATCGTGGATCGTCTGCTCCAACGCCTGGCCGAGACCGGCCTCATCGACGACGAGAAGTTCGCCGAGCAGCGCGCCCGCTCCCTCGGACAGACCCGTCGTTTCGGCCCGCGTCGCCTGCGCCAGGACCTTGCGCGCCGGGGCATCGCGCGCGATACGGTCGAACGGGCGGTGGCCCAGGCCTACGGCGAGCGGCCGGCCGCCGAGGTGATGCGCGAGCTGGCGCTGGCCCGCTATGGCGAGGAGCTGTTCGCCGCGGGGTGCGATCCGGCCCTGCGGCGCAAGGCCCAGCGTTTCTTGCTCTCGCGGGGGTTCGAGGCCGCCGACGTCTTTTCCCTGTTCGACTGACGCCCGCGGCGCTTGGGAGAGCGCCGGCCGAGGGGGTCAAGGAGGAACCGCCGTGCTCTCAGTTCGCTGCGCCCGCCGGATCGCGTGCTTGGTGTTCCTGGTCGGCTGCGCGCCGACGCGCGAATACCGCTGCCCCGATCCCATCGGCCCGATCGTCCGCGACGATTGCGACGCGTACGCCACCCGCACCGAGTCGGCCAAGGTCGCGCTCCAGGCGGGCATCGGCCCCGCCCAGATCGGCGCCACCTTCAGCGAGGAGGCCCTGCGCAGCCCGAGCGAACTCATCCAGGTCATGGGCCAGCGCATGCTCTCGCTGTGCCACGACTTCAACGCCTGCCGGCTGACCCCGGCCGACTACCTGGCGCGCCGCGAAGAGATGGATCGCACCATGCTCGCCATCACCGCCCTCGGCGAGCAACTCAAGCGGCCGGACCTCCCTCCCGCCGAGCGCGAGCAGATGCAAAAAAAACTCCTCGACATGCTGGGCGCGCCCCCTCCGCGCAAGACGGCGAGCACGACCCGAACCGACGCGCCGGCTCCGGCAAGCGAGCCGGTAAAGCCGCGAAAGACCGCCATGTACTCGAGCGAGCCCTGGCTCGACGCGCGCCTCCGCCCCCCGGTGGCCCCGCCGGCCAAGGAAGGCTTTCCGCGTCTGCTCTCGCCCTGGGGGCACGGCACGCTGGATCACATCTGGGTGCCGAAGTCGCCCGACCGGCCCCACGACATGAAGCTGGGCGGCTTCCAGGTGCGGCCGCATCTCACCCTCTGGGGCAAGATCGAGGCCGACGACCGCATCGAAATTCGCTTCGAGGACGGATTCAAGACGCGCTGCCCGGTCAAGAAAAACCAAGACGGCATCGGCAGCGTGTACTGCCCGCTGCCCAAGGACCGGCCCTGGACCGGGCGGACCTTCGGATACCGAGTCGCCTACTACCGCGCCGCGACCGACGAGTGGGCGGAGATCGGCCAGGTGCGCTGGACGGTGGCCCCCTCGGTCGAGAAAAGCTGGGCCATCGACTACGACGAACTCCGAACGGAGGGATGGTTGTATTTCTTCCCCGAGCCACCCGCGCTGCCCGCGGAGTTCGAGCGGCCGTACCTGTACGTCACCCTGCGCCTGCGCCAATACCAGAAGGCGACGGCGCGCTGCTTTGTCGGCGGCGAGCCCGTCACCCCCGCCATGACCAGCGAGCGCGGTTCGGGCCAGACCGGGACGCTGCAGGACCGCCCGCGCTACCGCGAGGTGTCGCCCCATTCCAGCCAGGCGGTGGCCGATCCCTTCCTCGAGTGGTGGCACTACGTCTTCGCCCTGCCCTTCGTGGTGCCCCGCGCCGGCGCCGCCCCGCCCGAGGGCATGGCCCCGTGGCCCCCGAAGACCGGGGATTGGACCTGCCGCGTCTCGGTCGAAGGGACGCCGGTGCGCGAGCTGCGCTTCGCGGTGAAGCCGGACGGCACGCTGGAGCCGGCCCCTGGGCAGCGGGGACAGCCCGGCGATCTGGTCCACCCCTGGTGGCGCGTCGAGACTCGGGTCTTGCCCAACCACGTCGAGGCGGAGCGGGAGAATCAGCCATGAAGACCGCCATCCCGGGCAGCGCCCTCCTTCTGTGCGTCCTCAGCGGCGCGGGTTGCGCCACGTATTCGAGCTACCGCTGTCCCGACCCCATCGGCGAGATCGTGCGCCAGGACTGCGACGATTACCGGCTGCGCTACGAGAGCCTCGCCGCCAAGGTCCAGTTCTCCATCGGCAGCTTCTCCGTCGGCGCCGCGGTCGGCTCCGAAAAGCTGCGCGACCCCAGCGAGCTCATCCAGGTCATGATGCAGCGCATGCTCTCGCTGTGCCACGACTTCAACGCCTGCCGGGTGGACAACCGCGAGTACCAGCGCCGACGCGAGGAGGCCGACCAGGCCTTCACGGCGGTCATGGCGGTGCTGGAGCAGCTCAAGAACCCGGCCCTGACGCCGCCGGAGCGGGAGCGCCTGTTCGGAGAGCTTCTGGCCATCCTCAAGGGCGGCCCTCCGCCCGCGCCCGCGCCGCCTCCCGGCCCGGGCCCCGAGAGGAAACCCGCCGAGCGCGAGTTTTCCGAGGGGTTCTTCCGCGACTCGACGGGCTACTGGTATGCGAGCAAGCTGCGCCCGCCCCAGCCGCCGCCGGCGGGCGTTCCGGTGCTGCTGGAGGCCACCACCTCGAAAAACAAAAATTTCCACTCCCACCTCTTCGTGCGCCTGTACGGCGCGGTCGAGGCCGACGACCAGTTCTTCGTGACGCCGCCGGGCTCGCAGGAGATCCGCTGCGACCTGAACCCGGCCCGCAAACGGCCCGAGGCCAACGCCAACTGCAATCTGGAAAATTTGAAACTCCCCTTCGGCCCGCTGCGCCTGGCGGCGCGCTACCTCGTCGGCGCCAAGGAGCAATCGGTCGATTTCGGCGTCATCGATCTCGATCCCGACCGGGCCGCCGCGCGCGCCTGGCTGGCTTTCCAGCCCGATCCCGTCCGCAAGGATCCCATCACCCGCGAGCGCCCGTGGCTCCTCATCACGCTCGTCTCCTCCCAGCACCTCTCGGTCACGGCGCGCTGCTTCGAAAACGGAAAGCCGGTGCTGCAAGACGGGGCCGCGGTGCTGAAATCGTACGGGGACCGCGCCGGCGCCTACGGCTCGCCGCTGACGCGGGTGAGCATCCCGCTGCCGTACGTCGTGCCCTACCCGGAAGGTTCGGCCAACGGCGACGACCTCTGGATCCGCCATGCCGGCGACTGGCGTTGCAAGGTGAGCGTGGACGGAGAGCCTTTCCGCGAGGTCCGCTTCAAGGTCAAGCCCGACGGCTCCCTGGAACCCCACCCGGAGCAGCAGGGACGGCCCGGCCAGATCGCCTCGCCGTGGTGGCTGCTCGACACTCGAAGCATCGAGGAAAAAAACCCGACCTAGGGCCGCCCGCGGTCGGAACCGGAGCGCCCCTTCGGCGCAAGCGGCCGGAATTTCCCAGCGTCCGCGAATTCTCTTTCGCTTTCGCTCGGCTGCGCGAACGGTTCCCTAAAAGGCGGACTTCAACGCCCAGATCAAGCCGGGAGCCTGCAATCTCTGTCCGGAGGACTGAGCCCGGTGTCATCCGCCGTGGGGATCGTTCTCGCCGGATTTTCGGCCGAGGCGCCGGATCAGCAGCACGGTCCACAGTCCCAGGGCCAGCACCGCCGCACCCACCGCAACCTGGATGAGCCGGGCGTGGCGCTCGGTCCAGGGGATCGTTGGCGGCGGCGCGGAGGCCGGACCGTAGGCCGGGTTGGGCGAAGCCGCACCGAGCCGCGCCGGACGGAGGTCGCCGCCCCCGCCGCGCGCCACCAGATCCTCCAGATCATATCGCGGTCCGGGATCGTCCTCTCTGCCGATGAGCAAGGAATGAGGACCGGATCGGTTGGCGCGAAAGATCAGCTCCCTCTCCTCGAACAGCCCCTCGACCCCGCGGATCTGCAAGGGCGGATCGTCGCCGTTGAATACGATGAGGCGCAACAGCGCATCGCGGGAGCGCTGAAAGGGCACCTCCAGCGATTCGTCCCGAAAGCCGGACGGGCCCGGGCTTTGCACTCGGAACACCACGCCCTCTCCGGCCCAGGACCACGCCTGCCGGTGCGTGCTCGACTCCAGGGCCACCCGCCGGACGAACGCCGTATCGGAGACATCCAGGCGCACGGCCGCCAGCGGCAGTCCGGGGGGCAACGGGCCCACGACATAGCGGCGCTGGCCCTTGGCCTCGGCCGGCGCGGGTTCGGGCTCGAGCGCCAGCGGGAACGCTCGCATCGCCGGCAATCCGGGTCGCGTCCGCACCGTACGGACCCGGGCCGCCCGGATGGGCAACGGCTGTCCGTCCGCCCCCGGCAACAGGGTGACGCGCAGCCGGCGCGTCTCGGTGGGGGGATAGGCGATGCGCCGCCGGCCGGCGGCCGCCTCGGCTCGCGACACCTGGTACACGTACGCCCCCTCGGCCAGCACGCCGAACCCCTCTCCTTCCGCGCCGCTCTCCACCCGGGTGGCGCGCAGGTAGTCCGTCCCCTCGATGTCCAGTTCCACCGCGTCGTGCCGCCCTGCGACCGCGCCGGTATCCAGGATGGCGCGGGAACTCCCGTCCGGGAGCTTCACCGGATCGAGCACCGGCACGGCGGTCCAGCGCTCGGCCTCGACCGCCGCCGCCACGCGGATGAAGAACGGAACCTCAACGCCGTCCGGCCCGATGAGGCGCAGATCCCGCAAGGCGTTTTCGGTCCGGCTCTCTCGATACAGCTCGGGCCCCACCGACAGGCGATAATCCCCCGCGGCCTCGACGCCGCCCACGTCAAACGATGTCCGGTAGGCTCCGATGTCCGCCGCCGAAGCATCCGGCGCGGCGAGGCCCAACATCAGCAGCGCCCAGGGAAAGACTCCTCGCGCCATGAACAGCTCCTTGATGCGCTGGGAAAACCGCGCGTAGAGAAAAGCGCCGCAGAGCAGCAGCAACCCCACCACCACCAGCACCACGATCTGATAGACGTGGGGCAGGTGCCACACATCCCAGAAACACAGCTTGCCCAAGGTCACCGCGAACAGGCCGATACCCGCCAGGCGATGGAGGCGGTCCCGGCGGACGAATCCCGCAAGAAGCAGCGCCGCCGCGTACACCCCCAGGACCACCGTGGCCACCATGCCCAGGCGGGTCTCCTGGTCCTGCAAGAGCGGCCCGGCCTGCTCCCACCACCAGGCGTCGAATTCCTCCGATCCCGCCAGGGAGGCGGGGAAGAGTGGAATCTCGGTGAAGAGCAGTCGTATCTCCGCGATGAAGAACACAAGACCCGCGGCATGGCCGGCCAGGGCACAACCGAGGGCGCAGCCGCGAAACCACCGGTCCGGCCGCACCTTGGCCAGCAGGCGGGCGGACAGCAGCAGCGCCAGGCCCAGGCCGAAGAAGGCCAGCGCCCGCGGGTTGGCGAACGCCGCCGGCGCGATCATCCCCTCGCGGCCGCGGCTCGCCAAGAATCGATCGAGCTGATCGGCGGGCCATTGCAGATCGATTGCCAACGCCCGCACCACCGCCAGTAGGAGCAGGACCGCGGCCGCAGCCAGCCAGGCGCGCCGGCGCCCGCTCGCGGCCAGGAAGCAGAGGAGCGCGCCCTCGGCCGCCCACAACACGGTCACGGTGGCGCCGCTGAACATGAAGAACACGGCCAAGGTGAAGAACATCAGCGCCAGGCCGAAGGGCGCCAGGGCCTGCCGGGGACCGTTTCCGCCGATGCGCGCCATGCGCAGGCCCACCCCCAGGTAGACGATCCCGGCGGGCAGGGCCAGCAGGGCACGCAGCGCGCCGTCCGCCGGATTCGTGCGCAGCAACAAGAGCGCGCCCCAGGCCAGGCCGGCGCCGCCGAGCACGAACATGCGCCCGAGGGTGATCGGCGCGTTGCGCACGAAGAGATCGAGGCACACCGACCCGAGCACCACCAGCGCCCAAACCGCGCTCACTCCGAGAAATGGCGCGTCCGCGGCCTCGGGCCGAAACTGCTGCAATCCGATCATCGTCCCCGTGGCGCCAAGAAACGCAACAACCGCCAGCGCCGCCGAGCCCACCCGCGACGCCAGCGCAAGGTACACGCCCGAGAGGACGACGAGAATCATCCCGACCACCAGCGGATGGTCCGGACACATCGAGATCAGCGCGAGCGCCGTCAGACCCGCGCCGCAGGCAAACAGCACAACCAGCATGAGCCAGCCCAGGCGCCAGACCCGCGCCACCACCCGCCGCAGCAGCGCGCCGAAATACACCACCGCCAGCACTCCGCCGAGCCCGAGCAGCGCCGCGCGGCGTCCCGCAGCCTCCGGGGTCTGCAACGCGAGCAGGATGCCGAAGGCGGCCAGCATGGGCAGGCCCAGCCAATCCATGAGCCCCTGCCACAAAAAGAGCACTGCCACCGCCAGCGCCAGAAGGCACAGCACCGCGCCCAGCAAAAGCTCGTGATCGAAGAGCAGCGCGGCGCAGGCGATATGGGCGAAGAGCGCTGCGGAAATGATCAAGGCGCCGCCCGTCCTGGGGCGCGAGCGCCGACGCAGCCAGGCGCCGGCCGCGATCCACTGTGCCGGGAACAAGATCGCGAACAGCAGCGGCGCCCAGCGAGAGGCGAGCGCGTGATAGGCGCCGATGGTCTGTTCCGGCGGCAGATCGATCCAGGAACGGGGGCCGCTCGGATCGAAGAAGCGCGCATACCAGCCGCAAACCAGCGCCACCACGCCGGCTACGGCCAACCCGAGCGCCCAGCGGAAGGAGAGCCGCGCGGCCACCGCCAGGGCGGCGCCGGTCATCACCCAGAGGTAGGCAAAGAGCGCCAGCGGCCGATCCACGCCGGTCGAGAGCAGCACCGGGTTGAGAAAAACGGCGAGCAGCGAAAGCACCAGCACGGACTGCGCCCGGTGCAGTGCGGCCAGCGCGCCGCCCAGCACGCACAGCAGCGCCACCGCGCCGAACGCCAATCCCACCGGCACCCGATCGTAGTAGGCGTGGCTGGCGTAGGCCGACACCAGGAGCGCCGCCAGCCCCAATCCCAGAAGCCCTTGCGCGAACACCGGGTGGGTGCGCTTTCGGCGCGCGAGGACTTCGCCGGCGATCAGAAAGCCGATCCCGGCGAGCGCGCCCACGCCGAGGCGCCCCCAGGGACCGATGTAGTCGTTGTCCGAAAGGTACTTGAAAAAGAATCCCAGCCCCAGCAGCACCAGCACCACCCCGACGCGGGTGAACCAGGTCAGCCCGATGCGCTCCTCCAGGGTGCGGGCGGCCGGGACCGGCTCGGGCGGGGTCGCGGAAACGGGTTCGGGGACCGGCTCCGGCCGGGCAACGGTCGTTGGAGCGGGCTCGAGCGCCGGGGCGGCCTCCCGCGGCGTCTCGGGCCCCGGTGGATGCCCGCGCCCAAGCGCCGCCTCGACGTCATCCAGGCGAACCTGCAACGAACGGATTCGCCGCGAGGCCTTCACCGCCAGCACCGTGGCGACGATGGGGAGGACGAGCGCCGCCAGGCCAATGGCGATCCCGATCAGGATGAGCACCACAATCAATCCGTCGTACATGATTGCTCCTGCGCGGTCCGTGCCGGTCCAGGGGTCAGCGGGCCTGGGTGGCCAGTTCCTTCTGCGATTCGTTGAGACGGGGAGAGTGCGTCCCGCAGGATTCCATCTGAGAAAGTTCCTCGTCCGAGGCTGGGTAGAAGCCGAACTCTTGCAGCACCTTGAGCTTGGGCCGGATGTTGCCCTCGATGTCCAGGTGGAAAAACCCCGGGAACACGTCCGGGTTCTCCTGAATGAAGCGGAAGATGCCGCGGTGGCGCTTGGGAATCTCCACGTGGGCGAAGCGGCTGACCTCGTGCCCGGTCACCATGTACTCGGGCATCAGGTCGGGCGCGAACTGGAGCGCCTCGGCGCTTCAGCTCGGCGATCTCGGAGACGATCGAGCGCGGGCTGCGGTGGACCGGCCGCAGATCCCAGATGGGCGCCACCGAGCAGAAGGTGCACGGGTAGGGACACCCCTGCGAGGTGATCATGCCAAAGCCGGTGTAGCGGGACACATCCACCCGGTGGTACGCCGGCGGCGGCAGGGCGTCGAGGTCGGTGATGGGTTCGGGCCGCGGGGTATGGATCACCGCGTCCCCGTCGCGAAAGTCCACCGCAAAACCCGCGTCCTCCAGGGCGCGGGTGACGTACAGCGGCCCGAGCGGCAAGTGCAGCTCCCGCTCCACGGCGTCGAAGTAGCGCACGTAGAGCATGTTGAGATTGACAATGGTGATGTCGGCCACGGCGCGTCTACTCCCCCTGTCCGGGGAAGCGGATGCCGCGAGTGGGGTTCGGCCGCTGCGGTCTGCCGCCCACGATGGTGGTCCGCGGCGATGGGTTCTGGGGTTCCTCCGGCGTCTCGTCGCCGAACATTCGCGAGCGGCTCATGCGCCACCTCCTGCGGGTCGATGCGGTGGAAGGCATGATATCACAGCGCCTTGCGAAAACCACCCCGCCGGCGGCGCCGGGATCGGCGATCGGCTAGTCCTCGCGGCGCTCCAGCCGCCAGCGCCCCAGGGCCATGGCGAGCAGCGGGACCAGCACGCCGATGCCGGCGGCGGCCAGTAGCGAGGCGACGAGCCAATCCGGCCGCGCCACCGGGCGATGGAGGCGACGCGGCAGCTCGTAGAGGGCGAAGGTCGGGTAGAAGGTGGCGAGCAGGAACAGCAGCGAACAGGCGGCGCTCGCGATCATGAAGACCACTCCGCCGACCCCGGTCGGGATCTTGGCGGCGTTCTCCGCCGTGAAGCGGGGATACACCGCGCCGATGCCGACGCCCAGGGCGGCGATGGAGAGGGAGAGCGGCAACACCAGCGCCGCCGACAACACCAGAAACACCGCCGGCACCTCGATGACCACGCAGGAGATCAGCGAGAGCACAAGGCCCATGATGGCCAGCGGCGCGAAGGCACCGAGCAGTTTGGCGTGCAAGAACGCTCGGCGCGGAAGCGGCGCGCTCTGGATGAACCAGTACGCCCGGCCCTCCAGGCTCACCACCGGAAAGACGAAACGCACCGCCACGCCCGAGAGCACCAGCCCGATGAGCACGTGATTGACGGTGTAGAGGGTGAACCAGGAGAACTGCGCCAGTTTCAGGTAGGCGAAGTTGAGCAGGTACACTGCGGCCAGCGCCGCCAGCAGCAAGACCTGCAACCACTGGTTGGGATCGCGAAAAAAGATGCGGATGTCCTTGAGCACGATGGCGCGCATCGGCCCGGCGCTCGATCCGAAGAGCCGGTCCAGCCAGGTCCCCAGCCACCGCTGCCGCGAGGGGGCGATCCCGGCTCCGCGGCGCAGGCGGCCTTCCTGGGCCAGCGCCGCGCCGGCGGGAAACAGCGGCACGCCCACCCAGCCCATGAGCGCGAGCGACGCCAGCGCCCCGGTGACTACCGCCAGCGCCGAAAGCACGGGCAGCGCCCTGCCGTTCAGCAGGGCAAACAGCGCCTCGGCCGCCCACTCGGAAGGGAGCCAGCCGGACTCGGTGGTTTCGAACAGGCGCAAGAACTCCACCATGGTCCCGAAACTCTCCTCCGAGAGCAGGCGCTCGGGCCGCAGGGCACGAAACAAAAGGTACAGCACCACGAACAACACCAGCACCAGCACGATGAGCAGATCGCGCGAACGGCGCGCCGAGAACAGCCGGGTCAGCACGGCGGCCAGGATGGCGCCGAGACAGCCAGGGATGACGAGCGCCGCCGGAAACAACAGCGCCAGGCCCAGGTAGTATTCCGGCCCGGCGGCGAAGGCGCGGCCGTAGGCCAGAAACACCGGCAGGCCGAAGAACACCACCATCCACGAGGAGGCCAGCATCATCTCGAGATAGCGCGCGAAGTAGAGCGGCCCCGCCGGGAGCGGCGCCGCCAGGAGCAGCGGCAGATCATCGGACAGAAAAAACACCGAAAACGATCCGATGGCCGCGGAGAGCAGCAGCACCAGCATGAGGATGAGCATCACCAGGGCCAACAGCTTGCGCGGCAGCAGCGCCCCCACCAGCTCCACTTCCATGATGTGGCGCAAGAACCACAAGCTGCCGGCGTAGATGCCGGCGGCGAAGGCCAGCCCCAGGCCGGAGAAGAACAGCAGCCGCAGGGGATGGCGCTGCTCGCGGCTGGCCCCGAGGCGCGTCAGGCCGCGCAGCTTGGGCAGCAGCAACAGCAGCACCAGGCGCAGCGAGCTCACAGCGCCAGCCTCTGAAGCTCGCCCGGCATCTCGGCGCTGCCGGTGAGACGCAAAAAGATCTCGGCCAGCCGCCCGCCCGCCTCGGCCCCGGCGGCGCGGCGCAGCTCGTCCATCGTTCCCTGCGCGCACAGGCGCCCCTGGTGCAGGATGCCCACCCGCTGGCACAGCGTCTCGGCCACCTCCAGCGAATGGGTGGAGAGAAACACCGTGCCGCCGCCCGCGGCGAAACGCCGCAGCAGCTCCAGGACCAGCAGGGCACCGCGCGGATCCAGTCCCACCATCGGCTCGTCCACCAGCAGCACGCGAGGCCGGTGCAACAGGGCGCAGGCCAGGGTGAGCCGCTGCTTCATGCCGTGGGAGTAGCTTTCCACCAGCTCGTCGGCCCAGGCCGAGAGCTGGAACAGGGAGAGCAGCTCCTCGGCCCGCTCTCGCAGGCCGGCCGGATCCAGGCCGAACATTCCCGCGGTGAAGGAGAGCGTCTCCCGCGCGGTGAGCTTGTCGTACAGGAAGGGCCGGTCGGGCACGTAGCCGACGACCGCCTTGGACCGCAGCGGCTCGGCGCCGACATCGAACCCCTGGATGAGCACCCGGCCCGCGCTCGGCCGCATCAGCCCGGCCATGATCTTGATGGTGGTGGTCTTGCCGGCGCCGTTCGGACCCAGAAAACCGAAGATCTCCCCATCGGGGATTCTCAGGCAGAGATCGGCCACCGCGACGTGCGATCCGAAACGCTTGTGGAGGTTCTGCACTTCGATCATGGGGTTCCCCACAGGGAGGGGAAGAGGCCCTTCAGCTCCTCCCCGTCCAGGTCCGGGGCCAGGTCCGGCTCCGCCTCGGCCCGCGAACGTTCCTCGCGCTGGGAACGCAGGCCCAGCGAACTCTCTTCCCGCAGCACGCGGCCGTCGCCGTCGATCCAGGTGTCGAGCGCCACTCCGGATTGCCGGCGCCGAAGGTGCACGGCGGGGCGCAGCCCGGACGAAGCCGGCAGGGCCTCCAGCGCCACCACCTCGATCTCGATCTCCTGCGGCGCGAGCGAGCGCGCGTCGAACACCTGGGCGCGAAAGCGCCGGCCGGCCGAGAGGTCTTCCCGCGCCAGGCGGCGCAGCAGCAGCGGCTCCAAGAAGAGCCGCGCCGGCACGGGATACGCCACGCGCAGTTCCTGCGAGCCCACGGCGACGTTGGCGACCAGCCGGCCTCCCTCGAGCCGTCCGCGGACCGAAAGACCCATTCCCGCCACCTCGGCTTCGACCGAAAGGTCGTGCAGGGCGGCATCCGGCTGCAAGACGAGCGCCAGGCGGCTGTCGAGGCGCTGATCCCGCCCGGCGAGTCGCAAGCGCAGGTGGAGCCTCTGCTCGACGTGGAGCCGTCCTTCTTCCACCCGCGTCCGGGTCATGCCGAATCCGATGCGCCGGTCGCCGAAGTACAGACCCTGCCACTCCTCGTCGTTGACGAACATCGCGGCCGCTCCCCGATCGTCCAGCGACAGCAGCGGCGCCTGTCCCCGGGGCCAGAACATCACGGCCATGACCGCGGCGAAGGCGGCGACGCTCAGAAACCCGATCGCGTGCCAGACCAGCCCGGCCCTCGGCGAGATCGGATTCGATGAGATGCCGGGCCCATCCATGCCGCTTCAATAGCAGACGCCGGCCTCGATCGCAAAGCGCAGGCCAGGAGCGCATCCCGCCCTTGACAAAATGTCATGCGCCGGGCCGGTCCCGCCGCCGGTCTGCCAAATTGTCGCCCCGGACCGTCCGGGCCGAGAACCTCTTTCCGCCCGCAAACCCCACCAAAAAAAAGCCTTTGAATATCAATTCGCTACACGGGGCCTGTCCCCGTTTTTTTCCCGGCCGATGCTGCCACAGGCGAGCGGCGCTGGCACGGGTATTGCTCCGTCCAAGGCGGGCGCGTATCGAAAGCGCCCCGGGAGGCCGGATGGAGGCGTTTTTCAAGAAGTACTTCTGGTGCGTAAACTTCATCTTCATCGCCCTGGCCGCCTGGCTGGTCGCGGGCGCGGTGCAGGTGATCATCGTCCGCAAGGTCCGCGCCCTGCCGTCGGTCCCGGCGGCCGCCGGCCCCCGGGCCCAACCCGCCCGGCCCCTTCCCGAGCAGAAGGACAACTCGATCGTGGTCCAGAAGAACTACTTCGGCTCGGCCATGGCTCTCCCGGTGGAGACCATCGAGACCGGGCCGGAGATCGACGAGAAGGCGGCCGAGGAGCTGCTGGGCGGATCGCTGAGCAATCTGAACGCCTCTCTGGTCGGGACCATGGTGGCCAGCGACAAGGCCTGGTCCATGGCCATCATCACCGACAAGTCCGCCTCCGAGACCGGCATCTACCGGGTCGACGACACGCTGATGGGCGAAGCCCGCGTGGTGGACATTCTGCCCCAGCGGGTCTACTTCCTGCGGGGAGGTGTACGCGAATACCTCGAACTCCAGGACAAGGCCTCGTCCAAGGCGCCCGCGGGGAGCCGCCCGCCGATCGCCGCCGCTCCCCCGGCGGCCGGGGGGATCGGCGAGGGCATCAAGAAAACCGGGGAGAACGCCTACAGCATCCAGCGCGGAGAGATCGACAAGGTGCTCTCCAACCTCAACAACATCGCCATGCAGGCGCGCATCGTGCCGTCGTTCGTCAACGGCGAGGCCAACGGATTCAAGCTGTTCGCCATCCGGCCGGACTCGCTCTACAGCAAGATCGGCATCGAGAACGGCGACATCATCCAGAAGATCAACGGCTTCCCCATGAACAGCCCCGACAAGGCCCTGGAGATCTACCAGAAGCTCAAGTCGGCGAGCTCGGTGGACGTGGAAATCGTCCGCAACGGGAAGACCATGAAGCTGAACTACCAGATCCAGTAGTCGTCCGGGATCTCCACGAAGGACCGGGAGCCTCATCATGACGTCAATCCTGTCGAGCCTGTTGTTCTCTGGCTGGCTTGCGCCGGCACCGTCCCTGGCGCCGCCGTCGCCGCCGCCGGCGCCGCTCATGCTGGCCCAGGAGGAGAGCCAGCCCGCTCAGCCGACCGGGACCACCCGGCCGCCCGTGCCCAACCCGCAAATGCTCAAGACGCTTCGTCCCAACGCGGCGAACAAGCCGCTGGGCCCGGCCGGCCGGGGCACGCCGGCAAAACCAGTGATCAGCCCGCGCACGATCACCCCGCCGCCGGAAGGCGCCCTGCCATCCTCCACTCCCACGCCGATCCGTCCGGCCGACATGCCGCCGCCGAAACCCAAGGAACCCGCCAACAAGATCCGCATGCCCGAGGCGCAGGACGCCGCGGCACATGCGGCGCAGGACGCCGCGGCCAAGGCGGGAAAGACCGAGGGCGCGGGGCCGCTGGAGCCGGGCAAAGCCGACAAGAGCAAGGACCGCCGTTGCCAGCCGCTGCCGCCCCGGGTCAAGGTGCGCATGAACTTCAACGAGGCCGAGGTGCTGGAGATTGTGCAGTGGATCTCCGAGATCACCTGCAAGAACTTCATCATCAGCGACAGCATCCGCGGCGGCAAGATCACGGTGCTCTCCAACACGCCCATCACCGCCGACGAGGCCTACCGGGCCTTCCTCTCCGCGCTCAACGTCAACAACATGACCGTGGTCGAGGCCGGCCGCTTTCTGAAACTCCAGATGAAGCGCGACGCGCCCAAGGACACCATCCCGACCTACGTCGACGGCCAGCTCAACCTGAGCAACCTGGACGCGATGGTCACACGCCTGGTTCAGCTCAAGTACGCGGACGCGAACACCATCAACGGCACGGTGAAACAACTGGTCTCCAAGGACGGCGACAGCTACCCCTACGCCCCGACCAACACCCTGATCATCTCGGACATCGACTCCAACATGAAGCGCGTGCTCGACATCCTGGCCAAGCTCGACACGCCCCAGGGGCAGAACGAGCTTCGAGTGGTCCAGGTGAAATACGCCGCCGCCGCCGATGTGGCCAAGACCCTGGACGAGATCTTCGGCGAGAAGGCCCGCGCCGCCGGCGCCCCCGGCGGCGGCTCGCGCATCCAGCCCATCCGCTCCGGCGGCCCCGCCACCGCGCCGGCCTCGGCTCCGCCCGGCGCCCCGGGCTCTCCGGCCGAGACTCCCGCCGAGAGCGAGCCCACCGTGCTGTCGAAGGTGATCGCCGAGGAGCGGACCAACAAGCTGCTGCTCATCGCCAACTCGCGGTCCTTCCCGCAGATCATGGACCTCATCGACAAGATCGACGTGCCCGTGCCCGGCGACGGCCAGATCCAGGTCATCTACCTCGAGCACGCCAACGCCGAGGATCTCGCCCAGACCCTGACCTCGCTCTCGCAGGGCACCAGCAACCGGCCCAAGACCAGCCCCGCCTCTCCTGGCGGAGCCAAGCCCGCGCCGGGCGCGCCCAAGACCGCCGCCGAGCTGTTCCAGGGCGAGGTGAAGATCACCGCCGACAAGTCCACCAACTCGCTGGTGGTGGTCGCCAGTCAAAACGACTTCCGCTCCCTGCTCAAGGTGGTCAAGCAACTGGACATCGCCCGCCGCCAGGTGTTCGTGGAGGCGGTGATCATGGAGGTGAACATCGACAACTCGCGCGACACGGCGCTGGCCTTCCACGGTGGCGCCGCGGCCGAGCTGGGCGGCGAGACCATCCCTCTCCTGTTCGGCACCCAGTACAAGGTGAACGGCCAGAACTTCAACTCCATCAACATGCTGTCGGCGCTCTCCATGCTGGGGTTCGTCAGCGGCGTGCGCGGCCCCAACCTCGACGCCGACTCCAGCCTGCTGGGCAGCATCACCATCCCCAAGTTCGGGGTGATGATCCAGGCGCTCCAGACCGACTCCAACGTGAACGTGCTCTCCACGCCGCACATCATCACCTCCGACAACGAGGAGGCCGAGATCAAGGTGGGCGAGAACATCCCCATCCCGGCCGGCTACGGCGGCTACGGCATGGGGAGTTCCCTCGCCGGGCTGGCGTCCATGTACACCGGCACCACGGGCACCACCGGCACCGGTCTCACCGGCATGGGCACCGGCTACGGCATGAGCGGCCTGAGTTCGCTGCTGGGCCTGGGCATGGGCGCCATCAACCGGCAGGAAGTCGGCCTGACGCTCAAGGTGAAACCCCAGATCAACAAAGGCAACGTGGTGCGCATGGAGCTGGAGGTGGAACTCACCGAGGTCAAGGACACCAGCAACCCGCTCGGCCCGACCACCACCAAGCGCTCGGCCAAGACGGTGGTGCTGCCGCGCGATCAGGAGACGGTGGTGGTGGGCGGCCTGATGCGCGAGAAGCTGGACATCGGCGAGACCAAGGTGCCCATTCTCGGCGACATCCCCGTGATCGGCTGGTTCTTCAAGGCCAAGCACAACCAGAAGACCAAGACCAACCTGCTGTTCTTCCTCACCCCGTACGTGGTCGAGGGGCCGGAGGACTTCCGCACCATCTTCGAGCGCAAGATGGACGAGCGGCGAGAGTTCTTGCAGCAGTACTACAACACCGGCCCCGAGTACCGAGCAGTGGTGGACTACCGGCGCAAGCACGGCCCGCTGGCCGACGTGCGCCTGCACCTGATGGAGGAGTTCTCTCGCATCGAGAACGGGGGCAGCGGCACCGGGCGCGAGATCTTGATCACGCCGCCGGCGCCCGCGCCCGAGGCCGAGGCGGGTCCCGGCGACGGGGCCGGCGAGGCAAAAACGCCGGGCTCCGCCGAGTCCGGATCCGGGCCCCCGCCCGCGCCGAGCGAGGCGCCGGCGAACGGGCATCTCGAGGTGGAGTGAAGAGAACCCGCAGCGAGGCACACCATGGCCGACGGCCGAAAACTGGGAGAGATCCTCAAGGAGCGGACCGGCCTCGCGGAGGAGCGCATCGCCGAGGCCCTGCGCCAGCAGCAGGAGCGCGGCGGGCGCATCGGCGAGATCCTCACGGCCGCCGGCGCGGTGACGGCGCAGGACGTGACCGAGGCCCTGGCGGCGCAGTTCGACCTGCCGGTGGCCGAGGAGATCGATCCGGCCGCCATCGATACCGCGTTGATCCATCCCATTCCCATCAACTTCGCCAAACAGCATCGGGTGCTCCCCTACGCCGTGCGCGGGGAGGAGGTGCTGCTGCTCACCGCCGATCCCCTGGCCACCTTCGTGTTCGACGATGTGCGGGTGCTGTTGCAACGGCCGGTGCGGCCGGTGCTGGCCACCGCGGAGAAGATCCTGGAGACCATCAACCGGGTGTACGACCGCGCGGCCGGCGAGACCGAGGCCCTGATGGGCGACCTGGAGGGAGCCGACCTCGACGCGGTGGCCCACGAGCTGGAGGAGCCGCAGGACCTGCTGGACGCCTCCGATGAGGCGCCCATCATCCGCCTGGTGAACTCGCTTCTGTTCCAGGCGGTCAAGGAGCGCTGCAGCGACATCCACATCGAGCCCATGGAGCGCGACATCGTGGTTCGTTTCCGCCGCGACGGCGTGCTGCACGAGGTGCTGCGCCCGCCCAAGCGCTTCCAGGCCAGCATCATCTCGCGCGTCAAGATCATGGGCGGGCTCAACATCGCCGAGAAGCGCCTGCCCCAGGACGGGCGCATCCGCATCAAGATCGCCGGTCGCGACATCGACATCCGGCTCTCCACCGTGCCGACCGTGCACGGAGAACGGGTGGTGATGCGCCTGTTGGACAAGAGCGCGGTGCTGCTCGATCTGTCCCAGATCGGCTTCAACGAAGACAACCTGCGCACCATGAACGCGCTCATCCAGAAGAGTCACGGCATCATCCTGGTCACCGGCCCCACCGGAAGCGGCAAGACCACGACCCTCTATGCCGCCCTGTCCAAGATCAACACCCCGGACGTGAACATCCTCACCGTCGAGGACCCGGTGGAGTACCAGCTCCCCGGCATCGGCCAGGTGCACGTGAACGAGAAGATCGACCTCACCTTCGCCAACGTGCTGCGCTCGTTTCTGCGCCAGGACCCGGACATCATCATGGTGGGCGAGATCCGCGACGTGGCCACCGCCGAGATCGCCATCCAGGCCTCGCTGACCGGCCACCTGGTGTTCTCCACTGTGCACACCAACGACGCCGCCACCGCGGTCACCCGCCTGGTGGACATGGGCGTGGAGCCGTTCCTGGTGGCCTCCTCGCTGATCGCCATCGTGGCCCAGCGCCTGGTGCGGGTGGTGTGCCCCCACTGCCGGCGCGAGGTCGTCCCCGGCGTCAAGGAATGGGAGGAGATGTGCGGCGCGGATGTCCGCACCCAGCGGCCGGCCCGGGTGTACCAGTCGGCCGGTTGCGCCCAGTGTTTCCAGACCGGCTACCTCGGGCGCACCGGCATCTACGAGATGCTGGTGGTGGACGACGACATCCGGGCGCTGGCGCTCAAGAACGCGGACTCCACCAGCATCAAGCGCGCCGCGGTGGCCCGCGGCATGCGCACCCTGCGCGATGACGGCGCCGACAAGGTGGCGCGGGGCATCACCACCATCGAGGAAGTGCTGCGGGTCACCCAGGAGGACACCCAGTAAGCCATGGCCGTGTACCGATTCAAGGGCCTCGACGCCCGGGGCAAGGAAGTCGCCGGCATCCGCGACGCGGACAGCCCGCGCGGGCTGCGGGCGCTGCTGCGCAAGGAAGGCATCTTCCCCACCGAGATCCGGGACCAGGCCGGGGGCAAATCCGCCGAGGAGCGCAACATCGACCTGCGGCGCCTGCGCGGGCGGGTGTCGCCCAGCGAGCTGGCCGTTCTCACCCGGCAGCTGGCCACCCTGCTGCACGCCGGGGTGACGCTGGTCGAGTCGCTCGCCGCCATGATCGATCAGGTGGAAGACGATCTGCTCAAGCTGACGCTCAACCAGGTCAAGCAGCGGGTCAACGAGGGCAGCTCCCTGGCCGACGCCATGGCCCAACACCCCAAGGTGTTCCCCGAGCTGTACTGCAACATGATCCGCGCCGGAGAGAGCTCCGGGGCGCTGGACGTGGTGCTCAACCGCCTGGCCGACTTCACCGAGGGCCAGGCGCGCCTGCGCGCCAAGGTCATCGGCACGCTCACCTACCCGGCCATCATGGTGGTGGTGGGCATCGGCATCCTGGCGGTGCTGTTCGTGGTGGTCATCCCCAAGATCACGCAGATCTTCGAGGACCTCAAGGCCACCCTGCCCCTGCCCACCCGGATCCTGCTGGCCATCTCGGATTTCTTGGGCAACTACTGGTGGCTGCTATTGCTGGTCATCGGCCTCGGCGTCTGGGCCGCGCTGGCCTACATCCGAACCGAGATCGGGCGGCGGCGCTGGGACAACTTCAAGCTGCGCATGCCGGTCGTCGGCGGCATCGTGCGCATGCTGGCGGTGGCCCGTTTCTCCAAGACCCTGTCCACCCTGCTGCACTCCGGCGTGCCGCTGCTCAACGCGCTCGCCATCGTGCGCGGCATCGTCAACAACCGGGTGCTGGCCGAGGCCATCGACGGAGCCCGGGAGAGCATCCAGGAGGGCGAGAGCATCGCCGCCCCGCTCAAGCGCAGCGGGCACTTTCCGCCGCTGGTGACCCACATGATCGCCATCGGCGAGCGCTCGGGCCAGCTCGAGGCCATGCTCGACAACGTGGCCCAGAGCTACGAGAACCAGGCCGAGGCCCGCATCAACCAGCTCACCACCCTGCTCGAACCGCTGATGATCGTGCTCATGGGCGGGGCGGTGGGCTTCATGGTGTTCTCGGTGCTGCTGCCCATCTTGCAGCTCAACCAGTTCGCGCGGTGACGGCATGATGACCCCGGTTTCCCAGCCTCGACTCTCCTTTGCCGAAAGCCAGGTGCGCCTCATCTCCCTGGTTTCGGTGGCGCTGAGCGCCGCGCTGCTCGACCAGATCACCAAGTGGGTGGCCGAGGCGGCCCTGCCGGCCGACCGGGCCGTGACCGTGTGTTCCGGCGTGCTCTCGTTGCGTTTGCGCGCCAATCCCCACGGGGCCTTCGGGCTGTTCGCCTCGTTGCCCGAGGCGCTGCGCCTGCCGCTCATGGTCGGGCTGGCGGCGGTGGCGCTGCTGCTCGCCTTCTGGCTGACCTTGCGGCTCCTCGGCCTGCGGCCGCCGGTGGCGGTGGCGCTCGGGCTCATCCTGGGCGGAGCGGCCGCCAACCTGGCCGATCGCATGGTGCGGCGCGAGGTGATCGATTTCTTCGAACTCTTCAATGGGCGCTGGCCGACCTTCAACCTGGCCGACGTGGCCATCACCGCCGGCTGTCTGCTGGTGGTGGTGGTGCTGATTCGCCACGGACCCGGCCGGCGCCCGGACCCGGAATTCGGAAGCGACAAAGGAGGATTGGCATGAAGAACCTGCGGCAATGGCTCCAGCGCGCCGGCAGCGCGCGCGGCATGACGCTCATCGAGATCATGGTGGTGGTCGCCATCCTGGGCATCATGGCCACCACCATCACCGTCATGTACGTGCGCTACCTGGAGAGCTCCAAGGTGGACGGCACCAAGATCCAGATGGGCAACATCCAGCAGGCGCTGGACGCGTACAAGATCCAGTACGGCTCCTACCCCACCACCGAGCAGGGATTGCAGGAGCTGGTCAACAAGAAGGTCATGCCCAAACTCCCCAAGGACAAGTGGGACAAGGAGTTCGAGTACATCCGCAACGGGTCGAGCTCTTACACGCTCAAGTCCTTCGGGGCGGATATGGCCCCCGGCGGCGAGGGCAACGACGCCGACCTGGTGGTGGAGCAGTAAGCGAAGGAGCGGCGCATGCGTCGGCGCATCGACCCGCGCTCCGAACGGGGACTGACCCTGGTGGAGCTGAGCGTGGTGATCCTGCTCATCGGCCTGGTGATGGGTGTGGCCATTCCCGCGGCGGGAAACCTCACCCGGGCCAATCTCAAGGTGGCCGCCCAGCGCCTGGCCGGATCGATGCGCTTCGCCTACGACCTGGCGGCGCGCAAGAACGCGACCTTCCGGCTGGTGTTCGACATCGACAACCGCGCCTACTGGCTGGAGAGCACCAGCGAGCGCTTTCTGCTGGAGCGGGATCCGGACGAGGTGCGCCGCGGCGCCGTGGAGACCGAGGCGGCCGAAAAGCGGCGCAAGCGTTTCGTCAGCCGGGCCTTCATCGAGAGCGAGGACCTGTGGAAGCCCAAGGGACCGCCGCCTTTCGCGCCCGTCCGCGACAAGCTCGCGGCCAGGGTGGAGCTGCCCGACGGCATCTTCCTGCGCGACGTATGGGTGGCGCACCAGAGCGACAAGGCGAGCGCCGGGCAGGCGGTGCTGTACTTCTTCCCCACCGGCCGGACCGAGCGAGCCGCCATCCACCTGGTGGACGAGGACGACAACGCCATGACGGTGGTGAGCGAGCCGCTGACCGGCCGGGCCCGCGTGCACTCTGGCTACCGCGAGATTCCGGAGGACTGACGCCGTGACCTCGCCCTGCCGCGCCATCCGACTTCGCCCGCGTTCCCGGCGGGGGTTCACCCTGCTCGAGGTCATGGTGGCCCTGGGCGTGCTGGCGGTGTCCTACGCCGCGCTGATGCAGGCCCAGAGCGCCTCGCTGCGGCTGGGCACCATCGGGCGCCAGATGACCGTGGCCACGCTGCTGGCCCGCGGCAAGATGGAGCTCATCGAAGACCGTCTCATGCGGGAGGGATTCCCCGACATGGACCAGGAAGAGGAAGGCACCTTCGAGGACGAGGGTTATCCTTCCTTCCGTTTTCGCATCATCATCAAGAAGGTCGAGCTGCCCCTGGCGGAGGCTTTGTCCCACCTGATGGGCTCGGCGGGCGAGGCGGGCAAGAACTCGGGCGGGGGCCTGGCGAACCTGCTCGGCGGAGCCGCGGCCAGCGGCCTGGATTCGCTGGCGGCGCAACTCTCCGGCAAGGCCGGAGATCTGGTCAAAAGCAAGCTGGGCGGCCTCGGGGGCATGGCCTCCATGCTGGCCAACCCGGACATGCTCAAGGCCAACGTGGAAATGCTGGGCAAGACCCTGGAGCAGGCCCTGCGCATGGTCCAGCTCACCGTCTCCTGGGGCGAGGAGGAGGGCGACTCGCTCACCGTCACCACCCACCTGGTGCAGGTGCCGCAGGCGGCTTCGGCGCCGGGCGCCACCGGCGCCGGAGCCCCGGGAATGCCGGGCCCCGGCGGGCCATCACCGCTTCCGGGAACGCCGGGCGCGGGACCGAACCTGCCCCCGGGCGGTCTCTTCGGAAAGTCCGGCGGCGTCAAGCTCTCCCCGGGGGTGTTCAAATGAGACGCTCCGGCATCTCGGCTTTTGCTCCGCGCGCCCCGGGCTTCACCCTGGTCGAGGTGCTGATCGCCATCTCCATCGTGGCCATCATCGGCAGCCTGGTGTTCGGCTCCTTTGCCAGAACCTTCGAGTCGCGCGACGTGGCCACCCGGCTGCAGGAGCGCGCCCACCTGGTGCGCCAGGCCATGGAGCGCATGGCCCGCGAGCTGAGCATGGCCTTCATCTACGACTGCCAGGAGAGGCCCTCCGTCACCGGCGAGCCCAAGATGCGCAGCGTCTTTCGCATGGATCGCGAAGGCAAAGTGGACCGGGCGCAGTTTTTCACCTTCGCCCACCTGCGGCTGCAGCGCGACGCCCGCGAGTCGGATCAGAGCCTGGTCAGCTACTACGGCGAGAACGATCCGGAGGAACTCTCCCGCACCAACCTGATGCGCCGCGAGAAGGTCCACCTCTCCGGCGATCCGGACGACGGCGGCACGGCCGAGGTCTTGTTGCCCGACGTGGAAGCGGTGCATTTCGATCTGTGGGACGAGAGCAAGCAGGACTGGGCGGAAGAATGGAACTGCCAGCAGATCGAGCGCCTCAACCAGCTCCCGCGCCTGGTCCGCATCCGGGTCACCGTGCGCGGCGAGAACGGCGAGGAGCAGGACTACGCCACCATCGCACGGATCTTCGTCAACAAACCCCTGTTCAACTGGATCAAGCCTTCATCATGAGCCGATCCACGCTCACCTCGGCCCGCGCCGAGCCGAATTTCGCCATGGCGCCCGCCGCGCGGCGACGGATGCGGGCCCGCCTGCGATCCGAACGCGGCGTGGCCCTGCTCATGGTGCTGGTGACGGTGGCGGTGCTGTCGGCGGTGGTGGTCGACTTCGTGTACCAGACCCGGGTGGAAGTCCAGATGGCCGCCAACACTCGAGACCGCCTCCAGGCCTATTACCTGGCCCGCTCGGCCGCCAACTTCGGCCGGCTCATCCTGCACTTCCAGGGACAGGTGGACCGTTTCACCGGAGGCATGGTGAAACTGTACCAGCTCATCCCCATCGAGAGCGACCTGGCCCGGGCGCTCACCAGCGGCGAGGTGGGCGAGGCGCTGGGCCTGTCCGGCGTCAACCTGGGCGGCGGGAGCGGGTTCGGCGAGTTCGACGGACGGTTTTCCGCGGTCATCGAAGACGAGTACGCCAAGCTCAACATCAACGCCCTCGACTCCATCCCGTCCATCGCCGCGCCGGTGGCGGCCCATCTGCTGACCCTGATCGGCAACGCCCGCTACCGGACCCTGTTCGAACTCCCCGACGCCGACGGCCAGTACAGCACCCCCGCCGAAGTGGTCAACGCCATCCACGACTGGATCGACGCCAACAACAACCAGGATTCGCTCAACCCCGACGCGCTGCTGCGCGACCCGTTCTCCCAGGCGCTGGTCTTTATGCCCAGCGCCTCCGGCGAGGACTCCCGCTACGACATGCTCAAGAATCCCTATCGCAACAAGAACGACCCGATGCTTTCGGTGGACGAGCTGTACTTCATCCGCGGCATCGGCGACGACTTCATGGCCGAATTCGGCGACAAGTTCACCGTGTACAGCGACCCATCGCTGCTCATCAGCCTCAACTCGGTCAACGATCCGCTGATGCTGCTTTCGCTGCTCTGCCTGCAGCCGGAAAACCAACCCCTGTGCACCGAGCAGGGCTTGCCCAACCTGCTGCAGGTGATCGCGCTCTTTTTCGAGTTTCGCAACCTGATGCAGTTCTCCACCTTCATGGTGCCCGATGCCAAGACCATCCAGGAGTTCTTCGCCAGCCAGGGCCCGAGCTTCAACGCCTATTTCATGAAGAACCTGGCGCCCTTCTCCGACACCTTCACCATCCAGGCCACCGGACAGGTGCGGGATACGTCGCTGACCATCCGCGCGGTGGTCAAGAACACGGCCTCCGGCCAGGAGATCCTCTACTGGCGGGAGATGTGAAAGAGGCCTCGCATGGCACAACTCATCCTGGGTCTGGATCCAGGCCACGATGGCGTTCGCGAGGTGCGGCTGCGGGCCGGCCTGCGCCGACTGGAGGTCGAAGACATCCACTCGGCGCCGATGGAGCACGACGACCGGCCCTTTCGCCAGCGAGCGGCCGAGGCCCTCGGCCGGCTGCCCCGGGCCGGCGCCGACGATCTGGCGGCGCTGGCCTTGCCGGGCGACGAGGTGTCCACGCGCACGCTGCGCATGCCGTTTTCCGATTCGCGCCGCATCGCGCGCACCGTGCCCTTCGAGTTGGAGGGGCAGATCCCGTTCTCGCTGGAAGAGGTGGTCTTCGACTACCGGGTGACCCAGCGGCTCCCGGACGGTGGCGTGCGCCTGCTGGCCGGCCTGGCCACGCACGAGGTGCTGAAAGATTGGCTTCAGGCGCTGGCGGGCGCGGGCATCGACCCGCGCCTGCTGGGCATCGACGCCCTGTCCTACACGCGGCTGATCGAGCTTCTGCCCCGCTCCTCCGCCCAGGGCCGGGTGGGCCTGCTGGACATCGGCTACCGCCTCAGCTCCCTGTGCGTCATGGGGCCCGAGGGGGTGGACTGCGCGCGCACGCTCTCGCTGGGCGGGCGCGACCTCACCCTACGCCTGGCCGAGGCGTTCCGCGTGTCTCCCGACGAGGCGGAGTCCGGCAAGCGCCGCGGGGCGATCGTGGCGCACGACGGCGGGCCCGAGCTCCACGGCGAGTCGGCGCGCATCGCCGAGGCGCTCGGCAAGGGGTTGCAGCAGCTCGTCCGCGAGGTGCGCCAGACCCTGGCAGCCGCCGACGGCTCCGGCCAGCCGCTGGATACCCTCTGGCTGTGCGGCGGCGGTTCGCTCATCCGGAACCTGACCGAATACCTCTCGCGAGAGCTGCAAGCGCCGGTGCGGCGGCTCGAGGCCGGACACGTGGACCTGCCCGGCCGCGAGCGACTGGGCGACGAGCCGGGCGCTCCCTGGGCCAAGGCCCTGGGCCTGGCGCTGCACGCCCACCGCGGCGGCCGCGGCGACTTCCTCAACCTGCGCCGGGGCGCCTTCGCGCACAAGGGCGATTTCGAGGCGGTGCGGGGCCGCTTGCTCCAGCTGGCGGCCGGCCTGCTGGCGGTGCTGCTGCTCTGGGCCGGACAGGCGGTGACCCGGTCCCTGAGTCTCTCCCGCACCGAGCGCGAGCTGGACAACCGGGTGCGCGAGGTGACCCAGGCCGTTTTGGGCAAGGCCTACGACAATCCCGAGATCGCCATCTCGGTGATCAAGGAAAAAACCTCGCCGGGGGCCGATCCCCTGCCCAAGCTGAGCGCCCTGGATGCGCTGCGGGAAATCCACCAGCGCGTTCCGGCCGATGCCCAGTTGCGCCTGAAGGATCTCAACCTGTCGCCCAAGAAAATCCGCCTGGAGGGCTTCACCGACAGCTTCGAGACGGTCGAGAAGATCCGGGCCGCCCTGCAAGAATACGAGTGCTTCACCGAGGTGCAGGCCGGCAACATGCGCTCCACCAAGGAGCAGGAAGTGCAGTTCGAGCTCACCATCGTGGTGGGCTGCTGAGCGGGCGGCCGCCCGGCGGGAGGAAGACATGGCCCTGCGCATGCGACGCATCGACGACTGGCTGGCGGCCCTGCAACGGCTCAGCCGCCGAGAGAAGATCCTGCTCGGCGGACTCAGCGCAGCGCTGCTGGTGTTCCTGTGGGCAGTGATCGGCATGTGGATCTCCGGGAACCTGGCCGCCCGGGAGCGGCGCATCGGCGAAAAGAGCATGAAGCTCCAGACCATCATCGACCAGCGGCAGCGGTTCGAGGAGGCCAAGGAGAAGCAGAAGCGGGCCCAGGATCTCATGCGCTCGGGCCGCTCCATCGAGCTGTCGGCCACCGTGGGCCAGCTCGCCAAACAGCTCGGCGTCCCCATCGGCGACATGAAGACCGCCACGCCGACCGTGGACGCGGAGGCGCACATCATCGAGGACAAGGTCGAGGTGAACATCCCGCTGATCACCATCGACCGGCTGGTGGAGCTGCTGCAGGAGCTGGAACGGCGCTCCCGCACCGTCATGGTGCGGAAACTCCGCATTCAGAACAGCTTCCGCGAGCCGACCCAGCTCGATGTGAGCTTCACCGTGTCCAACTTCAAGTTGATGGAGGAACGCGAGGCCCCGGTGGCGGACAAGGCGCCCCCGGCGAAACCCTCAACGACGCCGGCGGCGGGCGCGAGGTGAGACCATGCGGCAACGGATTGTGAGAGGCTCGCTGTACGGCCTGTGGTTCTTGCTCTGCCTGGTCTTCTTCCTGGTCAAGGGCTTTCCCGCCCAGGTGCTGGTCGAGCGCCTGGCGCTCGAGACCCACAAGGCCACCGGGATGAAGCTCTCGGTCGGCGACGCCGCCACCCTGTTTCCCAACGGGATTGCCCTCTCCGACGTGCGCCTGACCTCGCCGGAGGAGGGAGAGAACCCGCTCAGCCTCTCCGCGGAGCGGGTGTCGGTGCGCGTCTCGCTGCTCTCGTTGCTCGGGAGCACTCGGCGCCTGAGCACCAACGCCGAAATATTCTCGGGCCGGCTCCAGGGAGAGCTGGCCTGGAGCCCGGAGGGCGTGAGCGTGTCGGGGAAAATCCACGCGCTGGACCTGGAGCGCCTGCCCTTCTGGAGCGACTGGCTGGGGCTCAAGCTCGGCGGCAAACTCACCGGCAGTTTCCAGCTCGCCGTCAACCCCAAGAACGCCGCCGAGGCCGGCGGCGAGATCTCGCTCCAGCTCGAACAGGGCAAGCTCGGCGATGGGCAGGTCCAGGTCCCCGGCTGGGGCCCGCTCACCATCCCCTGGATCTCGCTGGGCAAGACCGAGCTGGCGCTCGCCATCGCCAAGGGCAAGGCCGACATCAAGACCTTCAAGGTCGCCTCGGATGACGTCGAGGCCTCGGCGGACGGTTACTTCCTGCTCCAGCAGCGCCTGTCCCAGGCCTCGGCCCGCTGCAAGGCGCGCTTCAAGATCACCGACGACTTTCTCAAGCGCAACCCCAAGTTCGACATCCTCACCCAGCGTCTGGCCGAGGCCCGCGGGCAGGACGGCTTCTACGGCTACAGCGTGTTCGGACCGATCGGAAAACCCCAATTCAAACCGCTGCGCTGACTCGCCCACCGCGGCGATTACTTGGACAACCGCTTCTTGAGCGCCGCACGCTGGGCCTCGAGATCCTGCGGCGTCTTCACCGGGAAGAAGCGTTCCTCCCGCTCCACCACGATCCAGTGGGTCGAAAGAAAACGCGAAAGATCGCCGGTGAGCCGCTCGAACTGCACCGCCTTGCCGTCGCCCACCTGTTTCTCGGTGGCGTACCAGGGCAGCTCGAACTCGCGGTCCAGCGCCGCGGCGCGGAAGAGATAGGTGGCGGTGTTGAACACCGGGATGCGGTCGGCATCGAAATCCTTCGGGAAGCCGAAACCCTCGACGAGCTGAAGCCGGCCGTCCACCCGCGCCGGCGCCCCGCCCTTGTCGCCGGGGAGTTTCTTGGCCAGCTCCACCGTCATCTCGGCCCCGGATTCGAGGTGCAGGCCGAGGAGGATCTCGTCGGGGGTGGCCCCCAGGTTGTCCACGTTCGAGTACCACAGGTGCTCTCCGCCCTGCTCCAGAAACTCCCGGAGCGCGCCGCTCTGGCGCAGCGCGAAGACGAAGTCGCCGTGCCCCGGGCCGTAGTAGCGTTCGTGCGGCCGCTCGGGATGCGGCGAGAAGATGCTGCCGTCCGGATTGAGCCGCGGGAAGATGAACTGGGAAAACAAAAACACGTCCTGGCGCGGAATGCCGAAGAAATCGTTGCGCTCGAGGTAGCGCACCGTCTCCGCCTCGGTGGCGAAGCTGTTCATGATGAAGACCGGCACGCGAGCCTTGGCGCGCTTCGCCGCCCGGGCCACCTGCTCCAGCTTGAGCTCGAGGAAGCTCTTGCCGTCGAACACCTCCACGATGCCCTTGACCTTACCGCCGAAGCGCGTGGCCATGCCGCCGTTCACGATGGCCACGCCCAGCTTGCCGGCCGCCATGGCCTCCCGTCCGACCTTGGCCAGGCGGGTGCGCTCCTTCTGCGCCAGCGCCGCCACATCGCGAAAATCGCCGGCGTCCGGCTGCGCGAAAGCGCCCGTCACGACGTTCTTCCCCTCGCCGCGCCGCCCGGCGATCAGATCCTCGCGCAGGGCCTGGAACGTCCCGCTGTCGAAGCCGTAGCGGTTGAGCGTGGCGTCGGCCGGAAGATCCGGCACCGCGATCGCCTTGCGCCGGCCGGCCAGCAGCTCCTGGTACATCTTCTTGGTCTGCCGGGCGATGTAGGCCCAGGAGAAGCGCTCTTCCACGCGCTGGCGCCCGGCCTCGCCGAACCGCTCGGCGGTCTTGCGGTCCTTGAGCAGCCGGTTGACCGCGTCGGCGATGGCCTGGGGGTCCGCGGGCGGAATGAGCAGGCCGGTCTTCTCGGGAACGACCACTTCCTTGATTCCGCCCACGGCGGTGGCCACCACCGGGGTGCGGCAGGCCATGGCTTCCAGGTTGATGATGCCGAAGGGCTCGTAGATGGACGGGCACACGAACACCTTGGCGCTGGAGTAGAGCTGGATGTATTCCTCCTCCTTGAGGAGCTTGTGGATCCACAAGAAGCCCTTGCGGCCGGCGATGCGCTTCTCGAGCATCTCTTCGTACTCGCGGGTGTCGGCGCCCACCGCGCCCATCACGATCTGCACCCCGGGATCGATGCGCTCGCGGGCCTCGATGAGGTACTCCATGCCCTTCTGCTTGGTGGGGCGGCCCACGAAGAGGATGTAGTCATCCTGGATGCCCCAGGTCTTCTTGAGTTCGTCCGAGATGGGCGTGTGCTTCCACTTGTCGGGATCGATGCCGTTGTGGATCACCGCCACCCGCTCCGGCCGGATGGGGAAGTGCTCGAGCACGTCCTGCTTCATCAGGCGGGACACCCCCACCACCCGATCGGCATTGCGGATCACCAGATCCTCGATCCAGGTGCTGAGGTGGTAGCCGTTGCCGAGCTGATCGACCTTCCAGGGGCGCAGCGGCTCCAGGCTGTGGCAGGTGGCCACCAGGGGAACCTGGTACAGCGTCTTGGCCAGAAAACCTCCGAACGAGGCGTACCAGGTGTGGGTGTGCACGATATCGGAGTCGAACGGATCCAGCATCATGTGCAGGTTGGTGGCGAATGTGCCGATGGCCGGATTGAACTTGTGGGTCTTCGCCTCGAACTCCGGCGGCATGCGGTAGCCGCGGGCGGAGAGAGCCTGGCCCGGGATGTTCTGGTCGCCGAAGCAGCGCACCTCGACTTCCATGATCTTGGACAGCTCCTGGGACAGGTAGCGCAGGTGCACTCCGGCGCCGCCGTACACGTACGGGGGATACTCGCGGGCGATCATGGTCACTTTCATGGCGCGCTCCTTCGCATACGGGTGAAAATCGTGGGCGCAGTATAGCGGCCGAGGTCGGCAAGTCAAGGCCGCATCGGAGTCGGGGCGCGAAGTTCAGTCGTTGGCGGGCACGGTCTCGGCGCTCGACTTCCCTTTCCCTGCGCAGCCGCAGTCCTCGATCGCTTGCAGGAGCGCCTTCTGCTCGCGTTCCAGTTCCTCGGGCAACGCCGGACCGAACCCGCCGAAGTACGCACCGATGTCTTGCGCCTCTGCGAGCGCATCCTCCGGATGCACCGCCATGAGCTCATCGAAGCGCTCGGCGGAGAAATCGAGCCCCTGCCAGTCGAGATCCTCGCGGCGGGGGACGAGGCCCAGCGCCGTCTCCCGGGCGCCGGCCTTTCCGTCCAACCGGCGCAAGATCCAGTCCATCACCCGCAGGTTCTGCCGGTACCCCGGCCACAAGAACCGCCCCTGGCCGTCGCGGCGGAACCAGTTGACCCGGAAGATGCGGGGCAGCCGCAGTCCGCGCCGCTCCAGCGACAGCCAGTGCCGCCAGTAGTCGGTCATGGCGTAGCCCGCGAAGGGCAGCATGGCGAAAGGATCCCGCCGGATGGCCGCCTGATCGAACGCCGCCGCCGTGGCCTCGGAACCCATGGTGGCGGCCAGGAAGACTCCGTGGCGAAAATCGCGCGCCTCGACGACCAGCGGGAAGGTCCGGGACAGTCTTCCGCCGAATACGAACGCTTCGAGCGGGACCCCGGCGGGATCTTCCCAGGCCGGATCGAGGGTGGGGCACAGCCGGGCGGGCGCGGTGAAACGCGCGTTGGGATGGGCCGCGGGCCGGCCGGCCTCCGGGCTCCAATCGCGGCCTTGCCAATCCACGGCGCGCGCGGGCGGCGGTCCCATGCCCTCCCACCACACGTCCCCTTCGAGTGTGAGCGCCACGTTGGTGAAGATGCAATCCCGGCGCAAGGTTTCCATGGCGGCCGGGTTGGTATCCCAGGAAGTCCCCGGCGCCACGCCGAAGAATCCAGACTCCGGGTTGATGGCGCGCAAGGTCCCGTCGGCGTCGGGCTGGATCCAGGCGATGTCGTCGCCGACCGTGAGGCAACGCCAGCCCTCCATGCCCTCGGGCGGCCGGATCATCGCCAGGTTGGTCTTTCCGCACGCGCTGGGGAACGCGCCCGCCAGGTACCTCGGCCGCGACTGTCCCGGCGCCGCCAGGCCCAGGATGAGCATGTGCTCCGCCAGCCAGCCCTCATCCCGTGCCATGACCGAGGCGATGCGCAGAGCCAGGCACTTCTTTCCCAGCAGAGCGTTCCCCCCGTAGCCGCTGCCATACGACCAGATCTCGCGGCTCTCTGGGAAGTGGCAGATGTACTTCACCGCGGGGTTGCATGGCCACGGAACATCGACCTGATCGGGTTCCAGGGGAGCCCCCACCGAGTGCAGACACGGCGCGAAATCGCCCTCGCCGAGGCTTTCGAGCACGGCCCGGCCCGTTCGGGTCATGATGGCCATGTTCACGACCACGTAGGGCGAGTCGGTGATCTCGACCCCGATGCGCGACAGCGGCGATCCCAGCGGACCCAGACTGAATGGGATGACATACATGGTGCGGCCCCGCATGCAGCCGGAAAAGAGCCGCAGAAGCTCGGCCTTCATCTCGCCCGGCTCCCGCCACCGATTGGTCGGCCCGGCGTCCTCCTGCCGGGCCGAACAGACGAAGGTGCGATCCTCGACGCGGGCCACGTCGCTCGGGTGCGAGCGCGCCAGAAACGATCCCGGCCGAAGATCCTGCCGCAGCGGGATGAACGTCCCCGCGCGGACCATTTCCTCGCACAAGGCGTCGTATTCCTCGGAAGAGCCGTCGCACCAGTGAATGCGTTCCGGTCGGCACAGGCGGGCGATGTCCTCGACCCAGGACGACAACTTCGGATTCTCCGGCAGCGATCTGCGCTGATTCATGCGACCTCCTGGAGGGTGTCCGATTCGCAGAACGGCACCTTGTGCCAGATCGCCCTCCCGAAGTAAAGTCCGACTTGCGCCCGAACGACGTTCTCGGCTACACCAGGACTGGAGGTGACCCATGAAGGCCAGGGCGTACGCACCCGCGACCATCGGAAACTTCGCCGCCGGTTTCGACGCGCTGGGGATGGCGCTGGCCCCGCTGGACGGCTCTCTCTTCGGCGACGTGGTGGAGGCGGAGCTGGCCGGGCGCGGCCGGGGCGGGCTTTCGGTGCGCGGCCCCATGGCGCGGGCCCTGCCCAAGAACCCGCGCGAGAACCTGGTCTGGCACTCCCTGGACCTCTTCTCCCGCCGGCTGCGGCGCTACGGTCTCGAGCCGGCGGCGGTGCGCCTCACCCTGCACAAGAACCTGCCGGCGTGCTCCGGTCTCGGCTCCTCGGCCTCCTCCATCGCCGCCGCTCTCACCGCGTTGAACGCGGTGTACTGCGATCCCTTTTCGGTCGAGACGCTGCTCGAGATCGCCGGCGAGGCCGAAGGCCTGACCAGCGGCGGCGCGCACTGGGACAACGTGGCGCCGGCGCTGCTCGGTGGCCTGCAACTGCTCGCCCCGGGCGAATGCCTGACACCGCTGCGGCTGCCCTTTTTCGACCGGGCCGTGGTGGTGATCGCGCAACCCCGGCTCGAGCTCGCCACCGCCCGTTCGCGAGCGGTGCTGCCGCGCTCGCTGCCGCTGTCGCTGTGCGTGGCCGCCGGCTCCAACCTGGCCGCGCTGGTCCACGCACTGCACGCGCGCGATCGCGACCTCTTCGCCGAATGCCTGCGCGACCTGGTGGCCGAGCCCCGGCGCAAGAAGCTGGTCGCGGGCTTCGAGGCCGTCCAGGCGGCGGCCCTGCAGGCGGGCGCGCTGGGATGCTCGTTGTCGGGCTCGGGGCCGTCGCTCTTCGCCGTGGCCGATTCGCGCCGCGAGGCGGATCGGATCGCCGGGGCCATGACCGAGGCCTTCCGGCGCTCGGGGGTGGAGGCGCGGGCGGTGCTGTGCCGGCCGGATTTCGAGGGCGCCCGGCTGCTGCCGTAGCGAGGACGCAGCTCCGCCGGCGCCGGGCGCGGTCCGGATCGCGCCCGGGAATCAACGCTTCATCCTCCCCGGCGAGGAGCATCCATGGAACTTCGGGTTTTGGGTCGGCCGTCGGAGCGAGCGTCGTTCTTCCAGGCGGTGCGAACGGGGTCTCCGCCCGGCGGGGGGCTCTACGTTCCCGTCGCCTGGCCCGCGCTCCCGGTCGAGGACCTGCTGCCCCTCCCTTTCGCCGCGCGCTCGCTGCGAATCCTGGAGGCGCTGTGCGGCGCCGAGGCGACGCCGGCGTTGCGCCAGGCGGTGGAACGGGCGTTCGACATTCCGCTGCCGCTGGCGGTGGCGGGTCCGGGCCGGGAGATCCTGGAGCTGTTCTGGGGGCCGACCGCCGCCTTCAAGGATTTCGGGGCGAGGTTTCTCGCTCGGCTGCTCTCCTGGCTGGCCGCGCGCGCGCCCGGCGACACCATCACCGTGCTCACCGCCACCTCGGGCGATACCGGGGCGGCGGCGGGTGCGGCGCTATGGCGGCTCCCCGGGGTGCGCTGCGCGGTGCTCTACCCGGCGGGCCGCATCTCCCCCGTTCAGGAACGGATGCTGGGGTCGTTCGGAGACAACGTGCGCGCCTTTCGGGTGGCGGGCAGCTTCGACGACTGCCAGCGCCTGGTGAAATCCGCCTTCGCCGATCGCTCCCTATCGGCTCGGCTCGGGCTCACCTCGGCCAACTCCATCAACATCGCGCGCCTCTTCGCCCAGGTGTGCTATTACTTCGAGGCGGCGGCGCGCACCACCTTCGAGCGCCCCTGGTACGTCGTCCCCAGCGGCAACTTCGGCAACCTCACCGCGGGCCTGTGGGCCCATCGCCTGGGCCTGCCCGCCCGCGGTTTCGTCGCGGCCGCGAACCGCAACGCCACCGTTCCCGACTACCTGGCCACCGGCCGCTACCAGCCTCGGGCCGCGGTGGCAACGCCCTCGTCGGCCATGGATGTGGGCGATCCCAACAACTGGCCCCGGATCGAAGATCTTTTCGCAAATGATCTCGACGCGCTGCGCCGGACGCTGCGCGCCGTGTCCATCGACGACGAGCAGACCCTGGCCGAGATCCGCCGCTTTCACCGGGAGCGCGGCCGGCTCGTCGATCCCCACACCGCGGTCGGCCTGGCCGCCGCCGACGCCCTCCTCGGCGACGAACCCGCCGTCGTGCTGGCCACGGCCCATCCGGCCAAGTTTCCCGAGATCGTATTCGAGGCGACCGGCGTCGAGCCGGAGCCGCCCCCCGCCATCGCCAGTGCCCTTACTAGACCGTTCGCGGTCGAGGATCTCGCGCCCGACGGATCATCGCTCGCCCGCGAACTGCTCCACTGGCCGTGACGGGTCACCCCAGAAGCTCTCTGATCGAACGCAGCAGTTCCTCCACCTTGAAGGGCTTGGAGAAGGTGCGGTCGGCCCCGAGCTGGTTGGCCAGATCGAGATACTGAGCGGAATCGACCTTGCCCCCGCCGGACACGACGATGACCCGGGTATTGGGACAGCGGCGCCGCAAATCGAGCAGGACCTCGAAGCCGTCTTTTTCCGGCATGAGCACATCGGTGATGACCAGGCGTGGCGGATCCTGCGCAAGGCAACTCTCCGCATCGCGCCCATCCGTGGCCTCGATGACGCGATATCCCTGCGTCTCGAGAATAATCCGCAGGATCGAACGCGAGCCCACGTCGTCGTCGATGATCAAAATCGTTTCCATATATATTGTAATTAATTGTACCCATTCTGGCGCAGCTCTGTCTAGAAAATTGTCTCTTGCGAGAGCAAAAAGAAGCGTGATACACGGCTCTCGATATCAACGCGGAGGCATCATGGAGGCCATCCTGCTCGGCATCATCGGCGTGCTGATCGCGGCACTGGCGGCGCTCGGGGCGCGTCACAACCGTCTGGCTCGGGAGAAGGCCGCATCGTGCCAGCGCGCCGAGACTCTCGAGCAAAGATCGCAAGAGTTGGAAAGCCGCGCCGCAGAGCTTTCTCGCAAGCTCGATGAGAGCCGCGGCAAGACCCACCAGCTGCAAGAAGAAATCAAGCGCGTGCGCAAGCGGCTGCACGAGGCGGAACAAGACGCCTCCGCTCCCGCGACCGAAGCCACGGTCGATACCCAGAAATCGCTGGCCCACGCCGAGAGCGAGGCGGCCCAGGCCCGCTCCGCGGCCCGCAAGGCGGAGGAAGAATGCGCCACGCTGAAAGCCGACCTCGAGAAGGCCCGGCGGCGCATCGCCGAGCTGGAAGCCGGGCTCACCGCCGCCCGCGCTGTCGCCGAGGCCGCGAAAATGCCGCCGCCGGCCGCTCCGGCCGCGGATGTCGCCCGGCTCGAAAAGACAATCGCCGAGCTGACAGCCAAGCTCGAGCAGGCCCAGCGCAAGGCGCGTGCGGATGCCCAGGTGTATCGAGTGACTCGCAGCAAACTGGAGCTGGCCCTGGAGAAGATCGCCTGGCTCGAAAAGAAGTCCGCGTCCCCGACCCGCCCGTCCGTCGGTGAGGCCGAACCCCGGCCCGACACGGCCGACGATCCGACCTGATCGCGGCCTGCGCATCGCAAAAACCCGGGCTTTCGCCGCCGTCCCGAGAGTGCGCCCGGAGTCCCTATCGCTCGTCCGCGGGATCCGCTGGGGGATCGACCGTTTCCGGCGTGGCGGCGGAGGCGCTCGGCGCCGCCTTCTCCTCGAGAATTCGCCGCGCCTCGGCCCGAACGCGCGGGTGCAGGCTGCCGTCGCCGGCGATCATCTCCAGATCGGCCCGCAGCAAGAATCCGATCAGCTTGAGCACCAACCCCGGCGGCGAGTAGGGATTCTGGGCCAGCGCCAGCCGCACGCGGTAGCGGACGCCGAAGCGGCTGCGGTGGATCTCCCACTGGATCTCCTCCCGGGTCGGACGGCGGGCGGCGAGGTTCACCACCTCCCGTTCGGTGATGGCTGGATTGCGCAGCAGGTTTTGCAGCACCGCGGGATCCGGATCGCGAAGGAGTTGCTGGAGGCGGAGCGGGTTGTGGCCGCGCGCCAGGAATTTTCGCTCTCCCAGGGTCCGGCGCCCCATTTCGGGATCGCTGGCCAGATCTTCCGGCGCCACCGGGCCCCGCTGGGGCCGGGCGGTGATCATGAGATGGACGACGCCGCCAAGTTCCCGCTCGCTGGCCAGGCGATACACCTCCGAGAGAACCTCGTAGAGCGGCCCCTTCTGCCCCGCGCTGGAGATGACCTCGCCGGCCGCCTCCAGGGCGCAGAGGCACAGCGGTCGGCGCCGCGGCACGCCCGCCACCACCTCTTCGAGAAAGGCGAGCGTCTCCTCGGGCCCGAGGGACACGAAGCGCTCGGCCAGCACCTCCCGCCGCATGACACGCTCGGGCAAGGACTGCAACGTTCGCATCAGCGGCAAAAAGCGACTTTGGGACCGCGGCATCCGCCATCCTCACGGACTGGCTGGAGGGCCCGCGGGACGGGCAGGAGCTGGAGTGGGAGCGGGCGCGCGCGGACCCTTCTTGGGCGGCGGAGCCGGCTCGACCGGCGGCGGCGTCTCGGGCGGGGGCGGCGGCGCCGGAGGCAGACCCAGGTTGTCGTCCGCGCCGGCGGCGGCTTCGACCCGCAGGAATGCGTCTTTCAAATCTTCCGGATGGGAGTACAGCACCGCCATGAACGGAAGCCGCTGCGCCGGGGCCAGCTCGCGTCCCGCCGCCTCGGAAAGCCGGGATCGATAGGCCTGGACCACCGCATCCTGATTCTCCATGGCCAAAAGATCGATCGGCGAGAACATCACTCCCGCCGGCAGGGTCGCCTCGGCGAGGATGCGCCGGTCACGGGACATCACCTGGGCCTTGACCACCAGACGGCGGACGCTTTCGCGCGAGCTGTTTTCGATGTCGCCCCAGGCTACCAACAATGGATACCCGTGCCGATTGGCGAACAGGGTGTGCGTAACGCCCACCGCCTGGATCGCGCCGGCAGGGGCATCCTCCGGCGCCTTGCCGGTGAATGCCTCCACATAGGTCGACCAGCGCGTCAGATCGGGCTTTCCGCCCGAGCGGTAGATGAGGAAAAGAAGAAGAATCACCACCAGCGACAGCACGGCGAACGCCACCTTGTAGCCGATGGCGGCCTTGGCGGGCACCTCGATGACCGAAGGCTGCATGGGCGGCGGCGCGACCGGGGCCGGCCGGACCGCGGCCGTCTCCGCTGGTTTGGGTGCGGCTGTCCGGACCGGCGGCGGCGCCGGAGGCGGCGGCCTGCCGGTGAGCTTGCCGTCGGTGTCCAGGGCCAGATCCATCCCGGCGTCCATTCCCGCCTCTGGACCTCCATCCGGGCCCCCGGCGAACGGATCGTGTCCCACGGTGTCCTGCCCTGCGGGAGGGCCCCCCGTCCAGGGGCCGGCATCGAGCGCGGCAAAGGGATCGTCTCCCGCTCCGGGACCGGCCGGCGGAACCGGCGCGGGCACAGCCGGCGGGGGGGCGGACGGCGGCGGCGCGCCGGGGAACAGGTCGTCTCCCGCGGCCGGTGCGGCGAGCGGCGGCGGCGAAGCCTTCGCGGGCAAGCCGGCGAACGGGTCGCCCAGATCGCCGAACAAGTCATCACCCGCAGCGGCGGGCGGGGCCGGTGCTGCCGGCGGCTTGGGGGGCGCTGGCGGAACCGGCGGGCCGCCAAACACGTCCTGGCCGCCGCCAAAGGGATCGGCCGCAGGACCGGCGGTGGACGGCGCGGGAGCGAGATCCGCGAACGGGTCCAAAAACGCCAAAGATCCCGCCGCGGCCTGGGTGCCGATCACGGGCGGGAGATCGCTGAAGAGATCGTCGGATCCACCCGGCGCCGCCGAGACCGGAGTGGGCGCCGCCGGCAGCGGCGGAACGGCCGGCGCCGGCGGCTTCGAAATCGCCGGCGGGCCGGCGGCCGGAACGGGCTTCCCCTTGGGGATATCCGTCCTCGGCGGCGGCACCACGGGCGCCCGGGCGCCCGGAGCCTTGGACTGCGCGCTTGTAGGCAGCGGCGGGAAGGCGGGGGGGCGAGCGGCCGCGGGCGGCGGCGCGGGCGGACCCGGAATCGGCGGCAGTGGCATGTCGGAATCCAGGTCGATCTGGTCTGCCAGGTTTGCCGATCCTCCCGGGGGCGAGGCCGGCGGCGGTCCCACCTTGGTCGGCGAGGCGAAGATATCATCCGGGATGTCCGAAAACACATCCAGAGAAGACGGCGGCGCCGCCAGCGGTGGTTTGCCCGCGGGAACCGGCGCGCCCGTCTTGGCCACCGCGGGTGCTCCCGGACCGAAGACTGCGGCCTTGCCGGAAGGCGGAGGCATGGAAGGCGCTGCATTGGGTGGCACCGGTGGACTCGCAGGCGCGGTCTTGGGAGCCGCCGCTCCCGGCGGCGGAGACCCGGCTGGAGCTGTGCCCGTTCCGGGCGTTGCGGAGTCCTTGGTCACGATAAAGACGTTCTTGCACTTCGAGCAGCGGACCTTGACTCCAGCGGGCGTGATCTTGTCGTCGCCGACCTTGAAGCGGGTGTGGCACTGGCTGCACTCGACGATCACGGCGGCTCTCCCATCGGGCTGGCAACGCCGCCATCATCTCGCAACTCGCCGTCTCGAATCAAGTTCCCGGCAGATCCGGCGGCGCCCTCGCGCCCATGCAATCCCCATCGCGCGAGGCCGGGGCCGTAAGGAGCCAGCGGCCTCGCGCCCATGCAATCCCCATCGCGCGAGGCCAGGGCCGTAAGGAGCCAGCGGCCTCGCGCCCATGCAATCCCCATCGCGCGAGGCCAGGGCCGTAAGGAGCCAGCGGCCTCGCGCCCGATGTTTCTTGCAGATTTTGCGCGCCGTCGGCCTTTGCGCTTTACTTTTTGACCAACTCCACCCGGCGGTTCTTCGCGCGGCCGTCCTCGGTCTGGTTGGACTCGACCGGCTTCTGGTCCCCCCACCCCTTGGCGAAGAGGCGGGCCTGGGCGATGCCCTTCTTCACCAACCATTTCTTCACGCTCTCGGCGCGCTTCTGCGAGAGCGCCTGATTGAACTTGGCCTGGCCCTGGCTGTCCGTGTGCCCTTCCACCGAGAGCTTGAGGCCGGGGTTCGACTTCATGAGAGCGACGATCTCGGAAAGCAGCGGCTCCGATTCGGGCTTGATGGTGTCCTTGCCGGTGTCGAACAGGATGCCGTAGAGCGCGATGGAGCCGTTCTTGTTGAGGGCGTCGAGCATCTCGGTGGCGCTGACCTCGATCTTCTGCTCCATCCCCGCGATCTCGATGATGTCCAGATCGTAGGCGCCGGGGCTGGCGCGCACCAGCATCCAGCGCTCGGACTTGCCGAGCGGCATGCTCAGGGTGGACTCGGCGCTCGAGCCGTCGTCGTACTTGTAGACGATCCTCCCGCCGCGTTTGGAAAAGGCGTTTTGAAAGTTGCGCGCCACCGCGGTCGCTCCCGGATCCTTCTGCTCGTCCTTCAGGCGGTACTCGATGCGCCGGTAGCGTCCCTCCCTGGCGACCTCCTTGCCCTCGGCGATTGGAAACTCGAACGAGGCGAATTCCTTCTCGCCGCAGGAGAGGATGTAGTAGCCCGGCATGCGGGGGATGTCGGGGTGATCCTTGCAGCCCTCCTCGTCCTGCTGCGCCAACGCCGCAAGCGGCCAGAGCAAGAAAGAGGAAAGACAAAGCGCCAGCATCCTCATGTTCGCCTCCCGATTTGAAGTCGAAGTCTACTTCATCTTGCCCGTGAATTTCACCTCGGTCACGTCCGGCGCTGACTTTTGGGCGCTCATGTCGGTCATGCCGGTGCAGGACAGGGCGCCGCTGACCTCGCGCTCCTTGAGATCGAGGGCCGTCCAGACGCACTTCGTCTTGTTGGCGGCGACGCGCGAGAGCCCCCCGGCCTTGGTCTTCACGGTAAAGCCGGTGATGGTGCGCGGATCATCCTTGCCCAGCTTCGGCATGCTGCCGAAGTACAGCTCCAGCCGGTTCTCCTGCTTGGCGTCGACGTACTTGAGCTCGATCAAGTAGAGGTCGTCCTCCTTCTGGATGGCGATGTGCTGGAGCGGCAGTGTCATGGCCTTCCCGCCCTGCTGGAAGGACACCTGGCCCTCGCCGTCTGCGGGAGGCAGGGCCTTGGGTTTGTTCCAGTCCGCCGGCGGTTGCGGCCCGGCGGCCAGGGCCAGCGTAGCGGAAAGAGACACGAGCAGGAATGCAAGCAACAGAAACCGTTGCATGGGCTAACTCCTTTCGAAGTGGCAATTGACAGGGCAGGTATACCAGCAGGGATTCTCGTCGGTGGACCCGTAATAATCGGCTTGGCAGGTGTCGTTCTTCAGATCGAATAGCCAGGTCTTCGAACAGATGGTGTGGGAGAACCGAAAGATGCAGGTGGTGGCGTCGAAACTGACGGTGCCCTCGTCGTCGGTTTGAGTGCCGCCGTTTACCCACCAGCCCTCGGGAATGTAAGCGCTCGCTGGCGTCGATCGGGCGGGCTGCGGCACGCCGCCGCAATCCGGCACAGCCTCGAATACTATGGTGGTGCAGCGCACGCGGCAGGGATCCGCCGCAGTGACCGCGCAGCCGCCGTCCCCCGCCGCCGGACGATCTCCGCCGTCGGCCGACAGATCGCCGCCGGGCGAAAGGCAGTCGATCGGATTGCCGCCGTCGTCGCGGCAACCGGCATCCTGTCTGCCGCCACCTCCCGAGCAGGCAGCCACCAAAAACATGACAGATGCGCCAAGGACAGAAACTTTCATGAGCTTTCTCCCACTTTATTTATTGATCAGGTGCACCCGGCGCCTCAGGCCACAGAAGCCCATCACGTCGTCGGTCTGGGTCAGCTCGCCGGGGACCGAGAGCTGGATCACGTACTGCGGATCGAAGTTCTCCGGAAGCGTCAGGGCCTTGCTGGTGTCGCTAGCCTGCAGATGGTAGGCGCCGGGATCGAAGCCGAGCAAGGAGATGAACCTTCCGGAGCCGGGATCGAATCGATAGATATCGAGCAATGGATCGTAGACCGAGTTCTGGTACTTGATGGTGCCGGTCCAGCGCACCGTGATCGGGTCGCCGGACGAGACCTGGGTGTTCTCGGCCGGCTCGGTGATGTCCACCTCGGCCGGGCAGGCGAAGGAAAACTCGTGGTGCCGGCCGCCCTCGTCCACGGTGATGGTCATGGTGCCGCCGGGCTGGATGGGGATGTCCGCGGCGTAGGCCGGGTCGTAGGAGCCCGGGGACTGGAACTGACCCGGCGCCTCGGGGATGAGGGTGCCGTTGATCTTCACCGTGGCGCCCGTCAGATCGTCGCCGTCCTTCTTGAGCATGAACCAGCCGGTGACGGCCCCCTCCTTGGAGGAGCCGTTGGGGATGGGGTACTGTGTCAGCCAGATGCCGAGCGAGGCGTTGAGCTCTACCGTCCCGCCGCCGCCGTTGTCTTGGCCGCTGGTGCCGTCCTTCCCGTCGCTCCCGCCGTCGCCGCCGTTCGAGCTCGAGCCGCCGCAGGCGGCCAGAAGCACGGCACAACACACCGCCAGGATTCGGATGGAACTCATCTCGTCCTCCTTCCAGAAGAGAAAAAAACCTTTGGGCCGCCCCATCAGCGCGGCATCCTGTCGTCGATCTCGCTGCCCTGCTCGGGCGTGAAGCCGCTCCACTTGAACTCGTGCTGGAAGGTCCAGCCGGTATAGTTACCGGCGCCGATGAAGTTCATGTTCTCGGGGCCGATGGCGCTGTCCGGCAGGCTCCCGTCCTCGGCGATGTCGGCGGGCTTCTTCAGCGCGAAGAAGCCCGTGCCGGACTCTGTCGAGATCATGCCGCTGTTGTCGAGCGGGAAGGCCGAGCCGACATCGTGGTCGTTCATGGTCATCCAGGTGTCGTCGCTCTGCTTGGCCTTGATCACCTCGTGGAACCCCTTGTCTTTGGAGACGTTGATCATGATGTTCCACCACAACTTGTCCGGGAAGGTCGGGTTCAGTCGGCCCAGCAGGGCGAACGAACCGTCGGGGGGCGAGGCGGAGTCCGACACGCAGGGGGTGAGCGTCCCGTCACCCGACCAGCTCACGTCATAGTGGCCGTCGTTGTGCTGGCCGCTGGCGGTGAAGGTGGCGCGGGTGCCGTCGGCCAGCAGCCGCAGGTACCCCTTGTGCGAGGTCGGGCTCTGGCCGGCCCCGTCGCGATACTTGTGGAGGTCCCCCAGCATCTTGACATGGAACTCCCACACCTGCTTGAGGCTCCCCGGGCCGGTTACGGTGTAGGTCAGCGTGCCCGAGTAGGAACCCAGGCGCACCCGGTTGCTCTTGCGTCCATCGACGATGACCTGCACGTCGCCCGAGGCGTTCCCCGGCAGGCTGCAGGTGAAGTGATCGCCATCATAATCGGCCTGGGCCTCGTTCCCTCCGATGGAGATGCGCCGGTCCACCTTGCCGGCCACGTCCAGCTCGCCGTACACCTCGAGCTTCATCTTGTCCGGGTCCACCACGAGCCGGGTGACGCTGGGCGCGAGCCGGTCGACCCGGTACCGGCTGCCCGAGGGACCGAGGAAGCGGAACATCGAAATCCAGGACCCGCTCGGCTGGCTGACAAGGTTCTGGTCGAGGCCCTTTCGGGTCATGTCCTGCTTGATCGAGGCCGCCCCCATGGGGCGCTGGGGCGGGGTCTCCTGCGGCGCGGTCGAGCCCGAGCCCTCGAACTCCCCCAGCATCCGATCGAAGACGTATATCGCAGCCTCGTCGAGCTTGGTGACCTCGGTGGGCTCGGTCCACCCGGCGAACAACTTCGCGCCGTGGTCCAGGATGGCCTTCTGCAGGCCGGTCTGACTTGGCTGGTAGCGCTGCCCCGAGGATGGCTCATACGGCTGGAAGGCCCCCAGCGAGCAGGAGCTGGCGTGAACGTAGGCATCGTTCAGCGCCCAGTTCTTGGCGATGAACCGTCCGGTCACCCCGAAGTGCCAGGCGTTGCTGTCGGGCGGTTGGCCGGCCGTCACCCGCTCGTTCATCATGACCAGCTCGCCGGACAGGAGCTGCGGCCGGTTCGCGGTCCGGGCCAGATCGCTGTCGGGCGTGGCGGTCCAGAACGCCTCCATCTCTCCCACCGTCTCGTCGTCGGCGTTGATCACATACCCGGTGCCTCCGTGGGTGCGGATGTGAACCACGCTGACGAGGTCGGCGCCCTTGAAGACGAAATCGGGGATATAGGCCGGGGAGCGGACGGTCGCGTGGTACCCGGCTTTTTCCAGCATGCCCTTGAGCGTGGCGGAGTTGTCCGGCGGGAAGACCGGGTCGCTGCCGAAGGCCGACAGGATCACGGCGTTCTTGCTCCCCGGCAGGACCATCCCCAGCAGCGAGCGCAGCGGCGCGGGGACGACGGGCGCCGCCCGGCCGGCCGGCTCGCGAGTCCTCATCGGGACATCCGCGGCGGCCGGGGACGCTGGCACCGGCGCTGGCACGGCCGGCGGTGGCAGTGCGTCCAGCAGGGGCTCCGCCCCGATGATGAAGGCCACGCCGTCCTTGAACTGGCCGAACACGCCGCCGCGGTTGCTGCCCACGAAGGCGACGCCCGGCAGCGAGCGCGCGTGGGCCTCCAGCGCTTGGAGCTTGGCGGGCGAGTCCAGGGCGCCCAGGTTTCCCATCTCCCGATCCAGGCTGGCCATGGTCGCGGTGCGCTCGGCCTCGGTCATCTCTCCGAAGGAGGGCTTGGGGGTGACGATGACGGTGGCGCTGGCCTGCACCGGGCCGCGGCCGTCGTCCGCCGAAAAGACGAAGTCGTCGCTGCCCACCCAGTCCTTGGCGGGGGTGTAGGTCCGCGATGCTCCAGACCCCGAGAGTGAGCCGTGGCCGGGCTGGCCGACGATGGTGTAGGTCAGCGGGTCGCCGTCGGCGTCGTAGCTGGTAAGGTCGACCGTCACCGGCTGGTTCGGCCGGGTGATCACCAGCACGTCGGCCGGCTGCGGCGGCTCGTTGTAGCCGGCCTCCTGGATGGTGATGAAGACGTAACCCTCATATTCGGCGTCGAGCTTGCCGTCGTTGACCTGGTAGGTGAACGAGTCGCTCCCGAGCTCGCCCGCGTTCGGGGTGTAGGTGACGGTGTCGCCCGAGCCGGAGAGTGTCCCGTTGTAGGGCGGGTTGACGATTCGGTAGGTCAGCCGGTCGCCGTCGGGATCGGTCCCCTGCAGCACGATCGCCCGCGGTATGTCGGCGCGCACTGAGAGATCGAAGGTGTTCGCCACCGGGGGCCGGTTGTCGGTGCTGCCGTCCGGCGAGGTGTTCGTCCCGCCACCGCAGCCCCCAACGCACCCCGCCATTGCCACAAACCAGAACGTGAAAAGACACGAACCTCCCAAGCGGATTCGCCGGCACATCGCGATCTCCTTTCCTGCGAGGAAAACCTGTTCGAGGAGCACCCGTTCCGACGCCGGCCCGACCCTGTGATTCAGGCGATTGGAGCGATGTCCGGATGCTAGCACGAGCGCGCGGGGAAAAAGAGTATTATTCCATCTCGCTGCGGGGACTGTACAAACGCACCATACAAACCCAAGGCGCACCCGCGTTTGCCGCGTTTGAGTTGCAAACGAAAGTCGCGCTAAGATGACGGGACTGGAGGAAGCGATGCGGGTGTCGCTGCGCGCCTGGTACTTCAGCTCGACGGTGGACCTCAAGAAGGTACGCGAGCGGTTCATGGAGTTCCCCGTGCTCCATGCCGACCCGCTCATCATCGATCTGGCGCAGGGCCGGCGGGTGATCATCACCAACTTCGGCGCGGTGGTGTTCTGGCCGTTCGACGAGGCGCTGGCCCGGCTGGTGGTGGGCCGCATTCGCGAGACCCTGGACGATCCCACCCTGGTCGAGGAGGTGGAGGATCGCCTCCAGGTGGACGTCAGCCACGAGCAACAGAAGGTGCTGTTCAACGAGGTGTGGCTGCCGGGCGAGCCCTCCCTCGACCAGGTGCGCATCATCGCCAACCTGCTGGCCCAGTCGGTGGCGCTGGAGTACCTGGAGCGGGAGGTGGACGCGGCGCTGCAGCGCTTCCTGCCCTACCTGCGCGAGCTTCACGAGAACGGCCGGGTCCGCATCTCCACCCGCAAGATCCTGCGCATGATCGGCTTTCTGGGCCAGACGCGCCACGCGGTGCTGGCCAACCTGACGCTGTTCGACAAACCGGACGCCACCTGGGAGTCGGAGAGCCTGGAACAGCTCTACAAGTCGCTGTTCGACATGTTCGACCTGCCGGAGCGCCAGGAAGCCATCGAGCGCAAATTGCAGTTCCTCGCCGACTCCACCTCCAACCTGTTCGACTTCCTTTCCACCCGCAACAGCCTGCGCCTGGAGTGGGTGGTGGTGATCCTGATCGCGATGGAACTGGTGGCCTTCGTGCTGTACGAGGTCTGGCGCTGAGATGCCGGGAGGACCGCATGCCGCTCGACACCGACTGTCCGAACTGCGGCGCGCCCATGCGGGCGGTGACCGGGCGCGGATACCTGGTGTGCGGTCATTGCTCCACCATCCGCTTTCCCGAGGAGAGCCGCGACGGCGTGCGGCTGCTGGGCGGCAAGAGCGGGATGGGCTGCCCGGTGTGCGCCCGCGAGCTTTCGCTGGGCTCGGTGCTGGACCACACGGTGCTGTGCTGTCCCAACTGCCGGGGCATCCTGTGCGGCCAGGCGGCGTTCTCCCGGCTGGTCGCCCTGCGCCGGGCGCTGCACGACGGCCCGCGCCTGGAAGATCGCCGCCTCAACCCCGAGGAACTCGAGCGCCGCCTGCCCTGCCCGACCTGCGGCGCGCCGATGGACACCTACCCGTACCACGGGCCGGGGCGGGTGGTGATCGACGCCTGCGCGGGCTGCCGGCTCATCTGGCTGGACGCCGGCGAGCTGGACATCATCGGCCGGAGCTGACGGGGTTCGAGGGGGCGCAGCCCCCTCTCGAAAACTTCTGGTGCAAGGTCAGGCATTGTCCTGTGGCAAGCGAGGTACCCATGAAGAACTCGGTCATCGGATTTATTGTTGCCGCATTTCTTTTGGTCGGCGCCGGCTGCGGGGGAAGCGCGGGCTGCCCGTATAGCTGCTCCGGACACGGGCACTGCGAAAAACCGGCGGGGGAGTGGACCTGCGTGTGCGACACGGGCTACGCCCCCTCGGCCCGCGGCGACGAATGCCTGGCCGCCAACGCCTGTACCGGCCAGACCTGCTCCGGGCACGGGGTGTGCGTCATCGGCCTGGATAAAAAGCCCGCCTGCACCTGCGAGAGCGGCTACGTGCAGAGCGCCGACAAGCTCTCCTGCCTGCCCCAGGGCGGCTGTTCCGTCGACGCCGACTGTCTCAGCCCGCCCGCCGGGAGCTGCCAGGGAAGCACGCTGACCTTCTACTCCACCCCCGGCACCTGCGGCGGCGGCCAGTGCAGCTACGCCTCGTCCACGCGCGACTGCGGCGCGGTGGGCTGCTGCCAGACGCGCTGCTGCCTGATCATCCCTTCGAACAGCGCCGACCTCGGAGAGCTTCTGCCCACCGGCCTCGACAAGACCGCCTCGGGTTCCTTCGACACCGTGGCGGGCTGCCAGGCGGGCTCGGCGCTCGGCGACTGCGCCCTGGTCGCCCCGGCGGGCGTGCCCCGGATCTGCCGCTGTCTGGTGGACCGGCTCACCATCCAGAACCTCTCCCTCTCCGGCGAGGCGGCGCTGGCGGTGCTGGCCTACGAGTCGGTGACGGTGAGCGGAACGCTGTCGCTGGCCGGCGCCGGCAATCGCGGCGGGCCGGGGGCGCGCGCGCCAGCCAAGAACGAGGCGGCGGGGATGTTCGGCGGGGCCGGCGGCAGCAACGGCACCGCGGGAGGCAACGGCGGCGCTCCGGCGCTCAACGCGACCATCATCCCGCTGGCCGGCGGCCAGGCCGGCCAGGACGGGTGCCGGGCGCGGGCGGGCGGCGGCGGCGGCGGGGCGGTGCAACTTTCCGCCGGCGTGCGCGTGACCGTGAGCGGCGCCATCCACGCGGGCGGCGGCGGCGGCCAGGGCGGCAACGGCCAGAACATGAGCGAGTGCCTGGGCGGCGCCGGCGGGGGCAGCGGCGGCTCGGTGCTGCTGGAGGCCCCCGAGGTCACGGTCACGGGGTCGATCTACGCGAACGGCGGCGCCGGCGGCGGGGGCGGCAATTCCGCAGGCGAGTTCGGCGACGGCGGCCAGGACGCCCAGAACTCCGCCATTGCGGCGGTCGGCGGCGACGGCAAGGACGGCCGCGGTTGCGCGCTCTACGGCCTCACCCAGGGCGGCAACGGCGGCGCGGGCGCGGTGGGCGACGTGCCCGGCGGCGACGGGCAGGAGTTCCAGGCGTTGCAGTGCCCCGACACCTTCGACAAGCTCGGCGGCGGCGGGGGCGGCGGCGGCTCGGGCCGGATCCGCATCAACACGCGCAACACCTGCGACTGCGCCGGCGGGACCTTCTATCCCACTCCCAAGACCGGCCGGGTGCGGGAATGAGCCCGACCCGTCACACCAGGCCCGCCAGGATGCGCTGGTCGTTCATCACCCGCACCCGAAGTTGCTGATACTCGCGGTCGTGGCCCCGCCGGTCCACGAGCTGAAAGTTGTGCTCGGCGCCTCGGGGGCCCGGGAGCTCGTTCAGCGCAAGCCGGAATCAGACTCATTTTGCCTCTTCTGCAACCTGCGAAACAGCACGCCCGTAAGCACGAGCAGGCCGCAGGGCAGCCACACCCAGAGCACTTCGCTCGCGAGGACCGCTGCGAGCCGCCGGATGGCCGGGCCAGAGAGGCCGATGGGCGACACCTCGATGGGCGTGACGGGGAAAAACATTCGGCCGTTACTGACGGGGGCGAACAGGGCCACGCCCAGGCCGCCGTTGGTGAGCGCGTCCAGCGGGCCGTGCAACATGGCGGCCAGGGAAAAGACCAGCCCGTAGCGGAGCCGCTCGCGGCAGGGCATGCGATGGAGAAAGACCGCGGCAAGCAGCATCCCGAGGAGCAGCCCGAACAGCAGCGAGTGGGAGAGGCCGCGGTGGCCGAGCGGGTGTCCGTACGGGATGCCGAGCACGAGCCCGAAGGAGTCGAGATCGGCGAGCACTCCGGCCAGGATCGCAGGAAGCCAGATGCGAGGGCCGACCGGCGGCGGCGCGAGCGTCTTCGCCACCGTCCATCCGACCACGGCGTGTGTCAGCACGGTGGGCACGGCAGCATGTTCCGGGCCCAACGTGCCATGATTTTCGCAGTCGAGCAAGCACCCGGGAAGGCACGCTCTGCGTCTCATGAACCCGCCGGAGTACGACCTGTGGAAGCTCGAGAAGAGGCGCGCCAGGCTGGGAGTGACCCGTTTCAGGGCCCGCAAGACCCGGGCGGCTTGAGCGAGCCGGATTTTCTGCGCGTCACTCGCACACCTTGTCGTCCAGCACCACCGAATCCGGCTCGGGATGACCCTCGTTGATCAGCAGCAGATTCTCTCCATCTCCTCCGCTGAGAATCCGGTACTCATTATACGGCCCGAGCCAGATCAGCCTGGGACGCGGCAGGCGCGAGAGATATCTCGGCACCAGATCGCCAAGGTCTTCGGGAAGCCGGCAGGCATTACCCCGCGGATACAGGTTTGCCAGATTTCTTAGGAAACGCTGCAAATGCACCTTCTAGCGCAGCAATAGCATCACCGTTGTCCCCGAATTCTTCAGTCACGATACACAAGCAATCGCTATCTCCGAACGGCTCCATGACCACGAAGGGTATGCCCTTGTAGCGAAATCTCATGTGGACCCAGTCGCTGAAATCGCTGAATAGCCTTCTTGTCTGCACATCGGTGATGCCCTCCATGTTTGATAGGACCTTTTTTACCTTTCTCATGGTAAGCATGAAGTCAATCTCAAAACCGGTTCTTTTGCCCTCTGAGTTGTAAAGGGTTTTTGTTCTCATCTTGGCTAGTTTTCCTCTCCGTTTGGGTATTCTTGGAGAAATAGCATGCCTGCCCCCCACCCGTTGAGAAGACCATTTGTGAGACCAGCCTTGAACTTCAATACTGCATCGGTTGTATACTTTCTCGGTCTCAACGCTTTGTCCATCCTCTGATTGTATTGAACATTTTGTTAAAAATTCTCAATGTAAGCAGATCGCCAAAGAACCTGATCAAGAAAGGAGGGTGGTATTCTGAAAATGCCTTCTCAATAGCTGCGATATTGAGATCGATTCTTTCATCTCCACTTCTAATTATCCAGTAGCTGCTGCTGTCCTGGAATGGCTCTACGACTTGCATTGGCTCTCCGCGGTATTTGAACCACACATGCACCCCATTGCCGAATGCTCCAAAAAGATTTCTAGCATTGATCTCGGACACCCCCTCAATGCTCCTCAGGAGCTTCACTATCCTCCCTATGCCGATATATATATTCTCAATTTCTACTCCTACCTTTCTGCCGCTGAAGTCTTTGATTTCGTATGTTATCATTTCACTCCTCGATGCCAACGTTCATTTCTGTTCCATAGAAATACATTCCAAAGCCCCAGATATTGAGAAAATGATTAGTATAGCCAGCTCCAATTTTCAATAGCATGTCTGTCGCATACTTGTTCGCGGCTGGATTCCTCCAGCCGTTATTAATCCCAAACGAAAAAATCTTCTTTAGTAAAGTCCGGCCGGCCGAAGCCGCAGCTCCATCAAGCGCCAATAGGGCATAAGTCTTCACCGACAAAGCGTAAGTTGTCCGCAGAAGTCCCATAGCAGTACCGACCATACTTCCAAAAGTATATTGAAAGGATGATGTGTTCACGGCATGCCGTAAGCCAAAATGCTCGCGAATAATAGGACCAATCCCTATAGTTAATGTATCTCCAATTCCAGCACATGTATTTCCAAAGCCCTCGATAAAATCGCTTACAGGATCGAGGACGCGGACATCCATTCCGCTTTCATTTTTCGCTATCTGCGTTGGTTTTCTCTTTGTGGGACCAGGCACGCCTTCCAGGACGTCATTTATAGAATATGTGTTGGCATTTGCAATAACGGTGCAATAGCCATCTTTGCAGTTCGGGTTCACAACATCCCGCACCTGCTCATTGGAACTATTATCACTATTCTCTTGGCGATCCGAGCTTTCAGACTCACCTCCACCCGACCAGTGGCGTATCCTGCCTATCTTCGCCCAGGGGAAATCATCCCCCCTCGTCCCGCCCGCAAGATCTGTGTTGTTCACCGGGTCATACCCGCAGTAGGCAAAGAAGTTGCTCCCGTCGGCGATGAGGGCGTCGGGGGCCACGCGGGCCACCGGGTCGAAGGCGCGACCTTGTCGGTTCAGCCGTCCCATTCGAAAGATAATCTTTTAGCAACGATGTGCATGAAGGAGTTCACATCCTCGACGATTTGAGATACGACAAAATATCCTTCAGGGATTATCTCCTCAATAGATTCAACACCCATTTCCCTTAGATCATCGGGAGTCAGCAATTGGCTTGTGTCGACTCCTCTCGTACTTGTGCAGATGTGTGATTCACCATTATGCAGAACTGGTCTTTCAAAAGAAAGATACAACAGATCTCTTACGATAAGTCTTCCTTGTTTCATCTTCTCTCTGTCGTTCTCCTCTGGACACCAGACATCATAGTGTAGGGTCGCGATCTTATTGACATAGTCAACCTCGTAACACTTGAGGACAGAATCGTGCAAGTACGGAATTGAATCGAGCATTTCCTTGAGCCTGTTGTCCATCCTGTGATCCTTTCTAGAAGGCAACGACAGGAAGCAAGCTGCATCCACCCCACATACAACTCGCAATCACTGCCGCTCCGAGGAGTATTGCGCCGCCAACCATCAGTGCGCTTGACCCACCATCGCCTGCTTTCTCTTCACTGCTATCTTCTTCTCCTTTGAGATCAACCTTGTCACCGGCAAGATAGTGCTTCTTGTTGGTTTTCTTGTTGATATGCCAATGATCACCTTCTTGATTGCCACCTTTTCCTGTCCTTGCTCTATGCCAATCAAGATAGTCGCCAGTGCGTGCGTTCCGGTATCGTTCCCCGCCCTCATGGAGATGCGAGAGGTCTCTCACCCACTCCACCCCAAGTTCCGCCGGCGACTTCGGGAGGATGAATCCTGCTGCACCTATCGCACTCATAACGGTCCGAACAGATGCCAACAACACGTCATTCTCGAGCTCGGCTTTCACTTCCCCGCTCCCGAGACCACCAGACTTGCCCGGTCGTGTCGCTGTTACTGTGATCGTCCCTCCCGCGTCACATCCCTCTTCGTTGGGGTCGCAGTACTGTTCAAGCTCTTTGTTGTCTTCTGTAGATACTCCGCCTGCCCAGTGCCTGATCTTGCCGAGGTGAGGCTTGTCCTCAGAATGAATCCCATTGCGCAAGAAGCCGTAAATACCGTACCCGCCGACCGGATCCACTCGGTTCACCGGGTCGTACCCGCAGTAGGCAAAGAAGTTGCTCCCGTCGGCGACGAGGGCGTTGGGGGCAGTGCGGGCCACGGGGTCAAAGGCGGTCCAGTGATACGACTCCTTCTTGAAGTTGCGCAGCGGCCAGCGGAGCAGTCCGCTGCCTTCATCCCGCCGGTCGTTGAACCGGTACTTGAGAAAAGCCGTCGAGCCGGACTGGGCGTACTCTTGCCCGTAGGGCTTATACAAGTGGGTTTCCAGGACGTTCCCCTGCGCGTCTGTGATGTACCGTACGCTCCCGCGCTCGTCGGGGTGATAGTAGCGCACGCTTCCGGTCGAATCAATGCTCACGAACCGCCGCCCGGCGAAGAACAGGTGCTTGGTCGAGAGCCCGGAGCTGTACTGCGCCTCGAAGGCCGGTGTCACCAGGTCGCTCTTGGTATCTTGAGGGGGGAAAGTCCCCTTCCACGAGCGTACCCAGACCGCGGTGTCGGTGTGGTCGTACTTCCAGGAGGTGTTCGAGAACAGCGAGGGCGTGACGTCCCGCAGCAGGCCGCGTGCGTCATAGGTCAGCGACGTGCCCGCCAATAATCCCGTCTTGAAGTTTGTGAGAAGTCCGTCGTTGTCGAAGGTGTAGGTGGTGGTCACGCCTGCGGAGTTGTCGGTGATGCTGGTGGGCGCCCAGGGGAAGGTGGTATTGCCGTAGGCGAAGGTCAGGTTGGCAGTGCTTCCGGTGATCCCGAACATGCGGGTCTTGTTGGAGCCGCCGCTTGCAAAGCTGTACACCTCGGCGGGGGTCTGGTTGAGCTTCCACTGGGAGAGCCTGCCCGCGGCGTCGTAGGAGAAGTCGAACCGCTCGCCCGAGGGACCCTGGTCGATGCGGGTTAGCAGGCGGCCGTTGCCGGACTGGTAGGAGTAGTTGAGGTCCGTTATCGTGGTTTCGCCGTACGTGGACTTCATCCGGCTGATTTTCCCGAAGGGCGTGTACGATTGAAGGAAGTAGAGGTTGGTCTGGGTGCCGATGACGCCGGGTTGCAGGCGCGGCGAGTATCCCAAAATGTAGCCGTAGTAATAGTCGTCCCGATTGAGGTAGTACTCGGAGCCGTCATGGTAGTAGCCGTAGGTGTATGCCAGACCATCGGGAAACACGATGCGCTTGAGCAGGCCGCCCGTGGAGTACTCGTACTGGAGCGTGTAGTTGGCGCCAGAGCTTGCGCTGTGGAAGGTGTAGCTCTTCACCTGCCCCAGCGCGGTGTAGTCGTAGGTCCCCTGGCCGGCCTCGCTGTCGCCCATCTGGAGCCGGCCCAGGCCATAGTGCGGCGCAGTGTCGTAGCTGTAGAGCACCTGCCCATCCGGGTTGCCATTTTTGGTGAAAGTGCGGGAGCTTAGCCGTTGGAATCCATCATAGTCATACGCCACAACCCTTCCGGCGGGTGAGGTCGAGGTCAGGATCTGGCCGTTGGGGTCGTAGGTGTAAGTCCAGGCGGCGCCACCGTTGGGCGACATGGATGTGACGTTTCCGAGGTAATCGCGGGCGTAGTTGATGTACTTGCCTTCCGGATCGGTCACCTTGATCACCGCGTTGTGGTAGTCGTACTTGTAGGTCGTGATCATGTTGAGCGAGTTGGCGCCGCGGACAATGGTCCCCACGTTCCCCCAGCCGTCGTCGGTGGCGCGGGCCCGGGGCCTGGGTCGGGTGCTGCCACTGGACGGAAAGCGGGCGCCCGTAACCGTCGAAGGAATCGATCATGCGCTGGACGCCGTTGATGTCGGTGGTGAGGTAGGTAAGGCCCGTTACCTTGCCGGTCTCGTACGACTCCGTGAACGACCCGCCGCCGTAGCCGGTGACGGTCTTCTGGGTCGGGTAGAGCTTGAAGCTGTCATAGACGTAGCTGGCCGTGGTGTGCTCGCTCGAGTTGAACTCCGTCTCGGTATCGACCAGGCCGATGTCCGTGAAGTAGGTGATGAGCTTTTCCCCATAGGTGGAGCTTGCCTTGTAGCGTCTGACCTTGGTGAGAAGACCTGCGCCGATAACATTCTCATCGCTTGAGCAGTCGTGGAAGTATTTTGTGTGAGCTTCCTCAACGGAAGATGATGAGTTGATAAAACGCCTGCCGTACTCATCTCGTTTCGCCACGATCCAAATATTGCTCCCGATGTTCTCGGCGCTCTTGTAGTACAGGGTGGTTCGCCGATGCCCCTCTTTGAGTGCAGTACATGTTGGAGGCGACTCGTTGCATCGGCCATAGTCATCGATCGTGCTCGGCAGACCGACGGTTGTGTTGTAGGAGTACCTTCGCCCCAGCGTGGAGGAAAGATAAGGCACGCCTTCCATGATCTTTCGCTGCTCGAGGGTCAAGGCCCAGAAGTTTGGGAGTGGCCAGTAAACGCCGGGGTATCCCTCCCTGGGCAGGCTGGTCACGCCGCTCGGTGTATAGCCGCTATAGGTGTAGGTGTTGATGAAGTAGACGTTTCCAGTGTTGCTGTCGACAACCTTGCTCTCCTGGACGGCTCCGGCGCTGTACGTTCCCTGCCAGAAGGTTGTCTCTGCCTTCGAGTGCCGCTCGTTGTCTGTGACCTTGACGTTCTTGAATCCCCTGAACTCACGCGCACCGGGATTCTTGTACACGCCGTTTTGCCCGTAGCTCAGGTTCACAAAAAGGCCATTTTCATACGCGAAGGTCAGGCTCCCTGTCGAGACCTGGCCCCCGCCGTGGCCGATGGTCGATCTGCCCTGAACACTCACCACGTCCATCGGGAACGGGATCCGGCTTGCCCTCGCTCCAGTACCCGGCGTCCGCCAGCACTTCGTCCGGCCGCCGCCCGGCCTGTTCCTCGCACCGGTCCAGCATCGGCACGAGCTGCTTCAGGTCGTTCTCTTCCTGGGTCACATCCTC
>Ga0101944_10001284_pt1 | contig 54393 bp, 53 predicted proteins | sample DewCreD2012metaG_FD_75245 | JGI IMG/M metagenome (GOLD analysis project Ga0101944, IMG submission 75245) | Hot spring sediment bacterial and archeal communities from British Columbia, Canada, to study Microbial Dark Matter (Phase II) - Dewar... ...
CTTATTGATTATCTCCTTTTCTATGATACCCAAAGACCCCGCAACTCCCTAAACAATCAAGAACCAATGAAAGTAGTGGTTAATTATCTTAAAAAGTCCAATAGGTATGGGACGGATACAACTAATATGAACAATCTGCTACTTATGCTAAAATAAACTCATGCAAAAAAGGGGTAAAAAAATATTAGTTATTGCGATTGAGACAACTTATTCTCAAAAACTTGAACATCTGCAACTTATCCTGAACGAGATTGGTATTAAAGCAAACATCACTCCAGTTAAAGTTGAAAGTGGTATCCCCGAGCAACCCTTCTTTGAAGACATAACTTTTAAGGAATCGGTAAACCGAGACAGAGAAGCCCTGAAGAAAACTCCAAGTGCTGATTTTAGATTGAAAATTGAGGTTGGTTATCATCCTAATAAACAGGGAAATTACGAAATGTTTTGCTGTACCTCAATCGTTTATAAAAATAATCTTATTCAATCCTGCTTCTCGAGCTGGTTTTTACTTCCGGAATTTCACCAAAATATTTTAAAAGAAGGTAGATATCTAGGAGAACACGTAAGGGAATATAAAAAAGATCTAAATGAACCAGTAGCTAATTATATTAGAGAACTAGTTAGAAGCAGAAAGCCGCTAATAACTGAGGCAACGAGAAAAGTTTTGTTACCCTATTTAGAAAGAAAAAATTGCTAGTATGATTTGGGTGATACCGATGGCCGGAAAAGGAAAAAGAACTAGAGTTTTGGGAGAGTTTAAGCCGTTTATTATGATTAATGGGCAACCAATATTAGGCTGGTTACTGTTGTCCATCAAAAGACATATTAAATCAAAAGATGAGATTGTTTTTGTCACAACTAAATATTTTTCAAAAAAATTCAATGTATCAGATAATATAAAGAAAATTCTTCGCAGTCATAAAATAAGAAATGAGAATAAGATTTTGCTAACCGAGAGCAATCCTCAAGGTCCAGCTAAAACTGTTTACGAGGCTTTAATCTCAATTGATAAAACCAAACCTGTAGCAGTAGTCAATTGCGATCAGTACATAGATTTTGATTTTAACGGCAAAATTCCCAAAGATACCTGTCTTATGACCATCTACGCAGAATTTACCAACAAAAGCGGTTATGTGAAGATTAAAAATGGATTTATCACTGAAGTTGTAGAAAAAAAGAATATTTCCAACCTAGCAAGCGCTGGTGTTTTTATCTTTCCTTCAGGAACGATACTTTTTAATGCTATAAAACAATTATTTAAAGAAAAAATTACAGTTAACGGAGAATACTATGTAAGCTCGGCCATGAATTATCTTATTTCTGAAAGCTACAAGATCCTACCAATTCCAGTAATGGCTAAATATGATCTCGGAAATATCGAGGGAATTAAACACTTTTCCTCAATAACTACTCAAAAAAACTCTTTATACTCCTTAAGGACATTGCGAATGGTTTTCCAATAACCGGTAAATAAGGGAAACTTATGATCAATGTGTTTTTTAAGATCGTTGAATTCCACCCATTTATAATTTTTAAGTTCTTTTCTGTCGATTTTTAAGTCCTCTTCGGTCCCCAAAAACTCAACCAGAACGAATTTTTGAATTTGTCCACGCCAACGAAGCCCAGCTAATTCGATAGATTGCTCATCCCAATCATATTGATTAGTATGGACACTTAAACCATGAATTTTGAATTTATCTGTACCAATTTCCTCAATTAGTTCCCGACGGGCAGTGTCCAGTTCTGACTCGCCGTCATTCATACCTCCCTGGGGAAATTTCCAATAGTGGTCAGGCCATTCTGGTTTCTGTACCAATAAAAAGCGCCGCTTTTGAAAAACAATAAAGGCAACACCTTTTCTGTATGGAAGCTCACGATACGCTCTCTTCATTCGTTTCCTTTGTCATCAAGTAATATTAGTTTATCATATGATAATTCATGGGCATTATTAGGGCTGTGAATCCCATTAAAAGTAACAATATTTTCTTCCGGTCTTCTTTTCCTAAAAGTTCCTGTAAAATCCCAATAAACATCTAAACCAAAATCAGGATCCATCGTGTCCAGATGTTTATCTATAATTATAGGTAAAACCACGGTGTTTCTTAGAGAAAAATGGCCGTTGCGAACAAAGAAAGCGTCAAAGAGTGCCTGTGGGTCATCTACGACATCCCCATTTCCGCCAGAAAAATCAGCTCCTAATGAATTATAAAGAGATCTATACCCTTCTACGGTTAAATGTTCAAAAGTAATCAGTTTTGAAGGAGAAGTAATATTAATCAGGAAGAGTAAAGAACAATAGGGTAGAACATCAAAATGTCTCAAAAAGGTGTGGCCGTAGGTAGACCAGTACTGCTCAGGTTTGTAAGTAAATGTTTTTGTTTGAACAACTCTAATTCCCAAAGAATAAAGATATCGCTCGACCTTTACTGCTTCATCATAAAGCTCCGGTTTAACCACCATTAATCCTAAACCATCATCAATCTTCGGAGTAATTGTTAACCCATAGTCTGGAGGTTCACCCAGATGATAACAGTCAATTATCATTTTTAATCTTAATTCCGGTGTTGCAGCGATAAATTCTTCCGAATTAATATTATGCTCTGCAAGACTTTGTATTAATCTCTTCCTCCTAAGAGTATCGTTTAGTATTTCGCACTGACGGTCTTGTTCTCTCATTTTCTTGGATTATATCTTGAGTAACAAGGGAGTTTCGTCTCCAAACTCACAATAGGGATTTGAAAATTGTGGATTAACTAACCTATTTAGTTCATTTTCAATATTTGCACCAATACATCTTTCTTTTTTAAAAAGTGGGCATCTATCACAATATCCCTTTAAATCCCTCTCTGTATTACGGATCATCTCGAGTAAGGGGCTTTTTTGCCAGATATCAACTAGATCGCTTGTTTTTATATTCCCCAAACACAACGAAGAATCTATGTAGGGGATATAACCGTTTGACCATAAACCACCATCACTGGTTATATTGAGGGTTGTTAACCCACCAGGTAAGCCAGTTTTTAGGCCAAACTTATTTTTAATGCTTTCATCTATTGAAGTGTTACGGGTCACTTTGGCGAAATAAAGGATATTTAATTGGTGATATTTTTTTGTAACTCAGCAGCTCTCAAGGACATTTTTTTAAATTTCTTCATATCTACAGAGTGTGTTTCTCCCAAATGTGATCCCCTGCCGATAAACCTGACAACAAAAAAGTTAATCTCGGTGGCATATTTTGAGGCAAGTTCAACCATAAATTCAACGTCATCGATATTATATTTACTAACAAGAGTATTAAAACGAAGTTTAATACCCAGGCGATGCATTAATTCAATATTCTTGATAACCCTCCTAAAGGTATTTTTCCCTCGGTTTTGTTCATGATGCGCTTTAGTACCATCAACGCTCACAGTCACCTGCTCTAAATTTAGCTTGGATAATTGTTCTGGAATGCTGTTGTCTGAATAATTGGCATTAGTGTTGCAGGAAACAGCAAAACCAAGTTTTTTAGCTTCCTTCAATATCTCAAACCAATTTTTTCTCTGAGTCGGTTCGCCGCCGGTAAAACGCACGTCCATTACATTGGCCCTTTTTAGCGCCTCCAAACTTTTAATAACTTCATCTGTGGTTAATTCGTTTGGCCGTGGCTTCCCCGAATTGTTAAAACAAAATTTGCACCGTAGATCGCATGCTAAAGTGAGTTCATAATAAATACGAATTGGAGAATATAGAATATCGTTCCGAGCTCGACCATCAGAATAAAAAATATCACAATCATTTTTATCAATTCCCTTTTCTTTTAAAAAATCTTCAACTTCTGACTTTGTTAAAAACTTATGCCTTAAGACCGATTTATCATAAAAAGTGTAGCCAAATGTTTCTTCGCGTAAAAAGTATTTTTTCATTTTATGACATATTTTACCATCTTATAGGGTTAAATGTTATAAGTTACTAAATTTGCAGATTTTGTCCTATTTAGATATAATTATAGCTAGAATAATGAAAGAACGCAAGATTGTCCTAGTAAATCCTAATAATAGTGGCAATTATGTCCAGGGAACTATTGACCGAGAGCATTTGGGACTGGGCTATTTATATTCAGAAGTAAAGGATCAAGGACTTAACCCTACTATTCTTGACTGCAGATTAACAAAACAAACACCAGAAGAGGCAGCCGAAGATATTTTAAGTTTAAATCCGGCAATTGTTGGCTTTTCTCTTATTGCCAAAACCGCAACTGATTGGTGTGAAGCGGTGGCTAAACATATAAAGGAAGAAAATCGAGATATTCATATTGATTGTTTTAGGAAATTATTTCCCCACATTACAGCCCAAAAGAGCTTTTGAATCTGTCCCTAGCGCTGATTCTATTGTTTTAACCGAGGGGGATTTGACCCTCCCCGAACTCGCCTTAGCTATCACTGCAAAAGAAGATTTGAACAAAGTAAAAGGTATAGCTTATCAAAGAGAAAAAGAAGTTCACTTTACTGCTCGGAGAGAACTAGTTCAAGATCTTGATAGACTGCCCTTTCCAGAACACTACGGCCCAAGGATGCAAGTTAAGGAGTTTGCTATAGAAGGGTCAAGAGGATGTTTTTGGAAATGTACTTATTGTTCTATCCCGCCGTTTTTCCAAGCTGATAACTATACTACAAAATGGAGAGCCAGATCGCCAGAAAATATAGTAAGGGAAATAAAAGAAAATGTCCGAAAATATCCCGATATTCGTCTTTTTCGCTTTGTGGACCCTGATTTTATCGGGTCGCCTGGTCAAACAAATAGATTAAAGGATTTTATTGACAGAATTTCCAGAAGCAAATTGGATATTGGCTTCATTATAGATACCAGAACCAGTAATGTGTTGGGAATTCCTAAAGAAATTTGGGGAAATCTAAGAGATGTCGGTCTCCAAGAGGTATATTTAGGAGTAGAAACCGCCAGTCCGCATATCAAAAGAATGATGCGAAAAGGAACAACCGCCGAAGATGATAAACAGGCTATTGCCCTTTTGAATAAATTAGGAATAAGAGTTCGCCTCGGCTTCATGATGATTACCCCTTGGACTAAAGAAGCAGATATCGAATTAAATGCGCGCGTCCTACACAGTCTTGGTTCTCCGAGACTTGATAAATATTTTCAAGAGATGTATTTAGTTCCGGGAACAGCCTCAGTTGAATTAACTCAAAAAACAGCAAAAATTTGGTTTGACGAGGAGGGAAAGGGTGAATATTATTCCTACGACTTACCTCACCCAATTAATAATCTAAGACGGATTAGCCGAGCTCTAACTGCAACCCAACTTTCTTTTCTAGAAAGCGTTCAATCACTTCACGAAAACCTACGAGTGACTGTTCAAAACAATGGAAAAAAAGCAGAAGAGCATATGGAAAAATTAAACGATTTCTCATTGGACTTTTTCTTAGCAGTATTTACTGGTGCCAAACAATTAAGCGCTACTTCTTCTGAAGATGAAATTAATAAATTTGCAGAAGATGTTGTTGGTGATTTTCAGCCCAGACTAAGAGAGCTTGAAAGTAAATTTAATTCTACAAATTCTGGAGAAGTGGGATAAATTTCAGGAACGTGATAAGTAGGAATACACCAAACATTTTTCAGCTCTTTTTATGCTATCCTATTTGTCTTACTTCTGCATAAGTTCCAATACCTGTTGGACTCATTCAAGAGTAAAGAATGAGCCCTTTTGTTCTAAAACACTTTCTTTTTAGGGGGGGTTGGGGTTATCGTAAGTTTTGAATATTGCTTACGATTTAACCCAATATCTCAATCATCCTGAAGTGGCAGAAAAAGTTAAGATTTTCTCTTTTTTGATCTTTATGGTTTAAAGATAACCAAGGATGCTTTTTCTGTTGGTAGATCAACTATTTATCTTTTAGAAGAAAAAGAAACAAAAGCCTTTAATGACAAGCTTATTGATTATCTCCTTTTCTATGATACCCAAAGACCCCGCAACTCCCTAAACAATCAAGAACCAATGAAAGTAGTGGTTAATTATCTTAAAAAGTCCAATAGGTATGGGACGGATACAAAGCGTTGCAAACACAACTGAATTTTTGTATTCTGAATTAATGCGTCGGGAGAGTAAACTTTTTCTCATCATATTGCCAATAATTAGTCTTTTCGCTTTCTTGATTTTGGCTATCAGTTTGGAATTATTTAATGCGAGAAATCGTCTTGGCGGTTGTGGCTGCGATTTTGACAAAACCACCGGAGATTTTGATTATTCTGAAAAAACGGCCTTTTTCGAAGGGAGAGAAATTTCCGCCCCTTTAGTCGCTTTTATGGAGTCGAACTTAAATCAAGTTTTAGGGACGACCAACTCTGACAAAAAATGGATTGAGATTGATCTTTCAGATCAAAAATTAATAGCTTGGGAGGGCAAGAATAAATTTTTAGAATCTTTAATTTCCTCGGGCAAATGGGCGAGAACTCCGGTTGGAGAATTTAGCATTTGGGGAAAGTATAAATATACGAAAATGTCCGGCGGAAATAAAGAAGATCATACTTATTATTATTTGCCAAATGTTCCATATACCATGTATTTTTATAAAGGTTTTGGACTGCATGGCACATATTGGCATAATAATTTTGGCGAGCCAATGAGTCACGGCTGTATTAATCTTCCAACTATAGTTGCGGAAAAAATTTTCTATTGGTCCAAGCCGGAAATTCCTTTGGGCAAAAATTCGGTTTTGGCAAACAAAGAAAATCCCGGGACTAGAATACTAATACATGAATAATTTACCTATTTCTTCCTCAAATCAAGGTTGACTTTTAGCAAATGTAATGCTAAACTGCTAAGAGATTGAAGTTATTTTAGGAGGCAGGCAAGATGACTGATGATATAAATTCTTCTGATTTTAATCTTCAAGAAGAAAGCGAGGGTCAAGTTCCTCAAATAGAAAAAATTCAAGAAATGAAAGTCCCTTTGGTGGCCCTAAGGGATGTTGTAATTTTTCCTCAGACTGAGACCCCTCTTACTTTTGGAAGAGTAAAATCAAACGCGGCGGTTTCAGCGGCTTTTAAGATTAATAAGCTTGTTTGCTTTGTCTGTCAAAAGAATTCCAAAACCGAAATACCCGGCGCCGAAGATTTTTATGAAGTTGGAACATTGGCGACGATAGAACACCTTATTGAAAGCAACGGCAATATTCATGCTCTAGTTCGCGGACTTTGTCGTGTCAGAATAAAAAGCATTCTCCAGACTGAACCTTATTTTATCGCCAATGTTAAGGAAGATAAAGAGACTATAGAAGAAAATGACGAACTTCGAGCTTTAGCTAAACATGTTACCGAGCAGATCCAAAAGATTTTTAATTTAGGAAAAGCGATTGATGCTATGGTTTTAATGAAACTTCTTTCCGGGGTCTCTTACGAAGAATTGGCTAACCAAACTGGAAGTTTTTTGGATCTAAAACCGGCAGACAAACAAAAGTTGTTGGAAATTTCTTCTATTAATGAAAGGCTGACAAGAGTGGCGGAAAGACTTTCTTATGAAATAAAAATCTTGGAGCTTGAGAGAACGATTGCCAGTAAAACCCAAGCAAGGTTTGATAAAGGAATGAAAGAAGCGATTTTGCGCGAAAGAAAGAGAACAATCGAGAAAGAATTGGGCGATCTCGGGGCGGAAGATGAAGATGAAAAAGAAATTAGAGAATTGCGCGAAAAGATTAATAAAGCAAAGATGCCCCAATTTGTTCAAAAAAAGGCGATGGACGAGCTTTCGAGGCTTCGGAAAATGTCTATAAACAATCCCGAAGCGGGCTATATAAAAACATATCTTGATTGGCTTACGGCGATGCCTTGGTCGATAGAAACTCCGAACGAAGTAAGTTTGTCTAAGGCGGAAAAAGTTTTAAACGAAGACCATTATGGTTTAGAAAAAATTAAAGAAAGAATTACTGAATATTTGGCGGTAATGAAATTAAGGGAAAAATCTAATGATAAAAATGATAAAAAAACGCTAGACGGAACCGGTCCGACCATTTTATGTTTTATCGGCCCTCCCGGCGTTGGAAAAACTTCTATTGGGAAATCGATTGCCAGAGCGCTAGGAAGAAAATTCATTAGAGTTTCTTTGGGAGGAGTGCGAGATGAAGCGGAAATAAGAGGACACCGACGGACGTATGTTGGCGCCCTGCCCGGACGAATTATTCAAGGAATTAAAAACGCGGGCGCGAGAAATCCTGTTTTTATGCTTGACGAAATTGATAAAATAGGCATTGACTTTAGAGGGGATCCTTCGGCGGCCTTGCTTGAGGTTTTAGACCCGGAACAAAACAAAGATTTTTCCGATCATTATTTAGAAGTTCCTTTCGATCTTTCAAAAGTTTTCTTTATCGCTACTGGAAATATGCTTGATACTATTCCACCGGCTTTGCGCGACAGAATGGAAATTATTAGATTTCCCGGTTATACCGAAGAAGAAAAATATAATATCGCCAAAACTTATTTGGTGCCAAAAGAAATTAGATCAAATGGACTTTCGGGAAGCAAGCTTGAATTTTCAAGAGAAGCGCTTCTTGAGATAATTAGACGTTATACGCGCGAGGCGGGAGTAAGAAATCTTGAACGCAATATCGCTTCAGTTCTTAGGAAAGTGGCCAAAAGGATTGCGGAAGGAAAAGAACTAATTTCTAATGAAATTTCTGTTTCTCAGGTAAGAAAGTATTTGGGTCCAGCTAGATTTGGGCTTACAGCTCTAGAAAAGAAAGATGAGGTTGGCGTCGCGACCGGCATGGCCTGGACTGAAGCCGGAGGGGAAATTTTATTTGTGGAGGTTGCTTTAATGCCCGGGAAGGGACAACTTCTTATGACAGGACAATTGGGCGATGTAATGAAAGAGTCGGCGCAGGCGGCGATGACTTTTGCCCGGAGTCATTATAAAGAACTGGGACTTGAAGAAAATTTTGCCAAAAATATTGATGTTCATATTCATGTTCCTGAAGGAGCGGTTCCCAAAGACGGACCTTCAGCCGGAACAGCTATGGCATCCGCTTTAGTTTCAGCGTTAACTCGAAAACCAACCCGAAGGGATGTGGCAATGACAGGGGAAATTACCTTAAGGGGCAAGGTTTTGGAAATTGGCGGGGTAAAAGAAAAAGTTCTAGCCGCTCGCCGGGCTGGCGTAAAAACCGTGATTTTGCCAAAAGAAAACAAAAAAGATTTGGAAGATATTCCAAAAGAAGTAAGAAAAGATATTAAATTCATTTTCGTCGAAAATCTCTCGGAAGTTTTTAAGATAGCGATTAAGGAGTGAAAGAATAAAAAAGTTATCTTTAGGGAAGATGTTAAAAAAAACGCCGTTAAGCTTATGGCTTTTGGGATTTCTTTTCTTTATTTTTCTTCTTTCTATATTATTGGTTCGCGTTTTCCCATCTGGCGGCAATGACGGAAGAGAGAAACTTTTTATTGTTCCCCCTCGCGCCTCAAAAGAAGAGGTTGTTCAAAAACTTAGAAAAGAAGAATTTATTAAATTTCCTTTGATTTTTAAGCCTGTCCTTAGATTAAAAGAAAAACAAGATACAATTAGTCCAGGTGGCTATTACCTTTCTAAAAATATGAGCATATGGCAAATTCTAAATAAATTAACTTCTGCCCCCGATCTAAAATGGATTGTAATTCCTGAGGGATTGAGAAAAGAAGAGATCGGAGAAATTTTAGCAAAAAACTTGGGATGGAGCGATAAAGACTTGATTGATTGGAATAATATATATACTAAAATGAAATTTGACTATATTGAAGGCGTTTATTTTCCAGATACTTATTTAATTCCGGTTAACGAAAAGAATTCTGAAGTTTATTTGCGGATGATTAATCGTTTTGAAGAAAAAATTGCCCCATATCAAGAAGAATTTCTCAAAAAGAACATTAAATGGACTACCGGTTTAAAGCTTGCCTCTATTGTTCAAAGGGAAGCGGCGGGAAAGGGAGACATGTCTCTTATCGCGGGAATTTTATGGAATAGGCTTCTTAAAGGGATGAAATTAGAAATTGACGCGACAGTTCAATATGCAAAAGGCAGAACCGAAAATGGTTGGTGGGCGGCCGTTAAGCCTGAAGATATGAAAATTGATTCTCCTTTTAATACTTATCTTTACGGCGGCCTTCCGCCTCACCCGATTTGCAATCCCGGTTTAGACGCGATAGAGGCGGTTTTAAATCCGGTCGAGACAGACTGTCTTTATTATCTTCATGATTCAGATAGAAAAATTCATTGCGCCAAAACTTTCGAAGAACACCAGAAAAATATCGATATTTTTTTAAAGTAAGCTTCAAATATTCTTACGCGTTTCTTTTTTTGTTAATTATATAAAATTAAAAAATTTTTTATAAATTGATAAATATAACTTATTAAAGGATTAATAGGACTAATAGAGGGAGAAAATAGATGCCAAAAGTTGAATTTAATATGGATAATGTCAAGAAATGTCAATGCAGTGGTTGTCCGGTTCAGGCTCAAAGCGAATGTGTTGCGCTCAAATTGAGAAGAATAAAAGAAATGCCCGCCGTTGCCCTTAAAGAAGAAGATGTTCCCGGAGTATATTGTTCGAAAGGTCAGGCTGATTGCAAAGATCTAAGCCCCGAAAAACCGTGTGTTTGTCCGACTTGCGCGGTTTGGACGGAAAACAAACTGCAGTCTCAGTATTATTGTCAAAGAGGTAATGCCGATAAAAATGGCTAAGTATGGCTTTTCCTTCGTTTCATGAATCATATGGTTTTCCAATAACTCTTGTTTTTACAAAAGATGGTCGAACTTTTTTTAGTGAGAGAATTTCGGGAAATCTTTGGGAAGTAAATGACGGAAAGTTTCGATTAGTTAAACATTTTCCTATATTGAAGATTACCGGCCATCATGAAACTGGACTTTTGGGAATAGTTTTGGATCCTGATTTTGAGAAAAACGAATTTATTTATTGTTACTATACTTATGGCGATTCTAACGATTTTAAAAATAAAATTGTTAGAATTAAAAATGATGGCGGGGAGGAAGAAATTTTGCTTGACGAAATTCCCGCCGGATGGATACACAATGGCGGGATTATGACTTTTGGTTCTGATAAAACTCTTTTTATCGGCGTTGGCGTTGATAATGAACGAAAAGAAAAAGCCCAAGACTTAAATTTTCTCGGCGGAAAAATTCTTAGAATTAATAAAGACGGAACGATTCCCAAAGACAATCCCTTTTCTAGATCCCCAGTTTATTCTTATGGCCATCGCAATATTTTTGGTCTGGCAATTCATCCCAAAACAGGCAAACTTTATGTCTCCGATGTCGGACCTGATAAAAATGACGAAATTAATATTATTAAACCGGGCGGAAATTTTGGTTGGCCCCAAGTTATGGGAAAGAGCGACAACCCTAAATTTATAAACCCTATTATCGCCTATACTCCGGTTATTACGCCGACGCAAAATGTTTTTGTCGGCGACGATTTATATTTTGGCAGTTATAACGAAGGAACGGTCCATAAACTTACTTTGGCGGGTGAAAATTTTGACCAAGTAGTTAATGATGAAATAGTCTATCAAGGAAAGCCTTTTGGGGTATTGGGGGTATTTTATAGTCCAGACAACAAATTTTATATTACTCGCCCCGAAAGCATTCAACAGATTGAAGTAGCTTCATACCTTTGATTTTCATATTGTTTTGTTGCAACTTCTCTTTTACGGAATTTGGAAAAGGGGTTATCCATCCGCCTTGTGAATCTAGAATTTCCAAAATGGTGACGCCTGAGGGATTCGAACCCTCGATTTTCGGGATGAGAACCCGACGTCCTAAACCCCTAGACGAAGGCGCCTTGTAAATAAATTATATCTTATGAGGCTAAATTTTACCAATAGATGCACAGATATAATTATCACAATATAGTTATTTTAATTACTATCGGATATTGACAAATAGCTTGTTTTTACTTAAAATACCCTTCATTATAATTTAGTTGGAAAGTATAAAAAAAAAGAAACCTCTCCCGTTTTTTATTCAGTTAGGATTGTGATTAATTAATTTTTTTAAGACTGATTAATACTTATCGGGAGAAGGCGGTAAAAATTATCTTTTTGAATTAAATCGCCGCGACAGAAATTGTCGCGGTAGTTTGTTAAAGGATTGACATTTTTTAATTTTTTGCTAACTATAGATAAATGCAGTTAAAAGAAAGGAAAAAATGGACGAAAAAGTTTATTTAACCGAAGAAGGATTGGAAAAAATAAAAAAAGAACTGGATACTCTCAAAAATCAAACGCGGCCCAACGTTGTTGAGAGGCTTTCCCTTGCTCGATTGCAGGGAGATTTGAGCGAGAATAGCGAGTACTCTGCGGCAAAAGAACAACTGGCTTTTATCGATGGTCAGATTGAAGAGTTGGAAGAAGTGATAAAAAATGCGCGAGTTGTTAAAGGAAGTAAAAAAACTTCCGATTTAGTTTCTTTGGGCTGTAAAGTGACGGTTGAAGTAAACAAAAAGAAACAGCTATATCAAATTGTGGGCGAATGGGAGGCCGATCCGGTTCAAAAAAAGGTTTCGCATTCATCTCCCCTGGGAAAAGCTTTAATAGGAAGAAAAGTTGGAGACGAGGTCGAATTTGAGGCTCCGGCGGGAAAAGTTGTTTTTAAGATTGTTAAAATTGAGTAAAGCTTTTTTAAAACTTCGTTTAGGAATTTTTTTCGCCTTTGTGTTAGAATTTTTTTAATATGCCAACAATTGATGAATTGCGCCAAGTCAGAATAGAGAAAAAAGAAAAACTTTATGAATTGGGGGTTGACCCGTATCCAGCTAGGACAAAAAGAGAACATACAATAGAAGAAGCCAAAAGGCTAATGGGCAAAAGAGCGGCAGTTGTTGGAAGAATAAGAAGCATTCGAGGACACGGAGGAATTCAATTTTTTGATTTAGAAGATCAAACGGGAAAAATTCAGTTGGTCTTAAAAAATGATTTGTTGGATGAAAAAGAAAGGAAAATTCGAACGCTTTTGGACATTGGCGATTTTTTGGCGGCGCAAGGGGAGGTTATAAGAACTCAGGCGGGAGAAATTTCAGTTTTAGCCAACGATTTTCAAATAATCGCTAAAGCCCTTAGGCCGCTGCCTTCAAATTGGTATGGATTTAAGGATGTGGAAGAAAGATATCGTAAACGATATCTTGATATGCTTATAAACGAAGAAGTAAAAAAGACGATTTTGACAAGAACTCAAATTGTTAAAGCTGTTCGCGAATTTTTGGATAAAAGAGGTTTTGTGGAAGTTGAAACGCCCGCGCTTCAGCCAATTTACGGAGGAGCTTCCGCCAGACCATTTATTACTCATCATAACGCTTTAGATATGGATTTATATCTTAAAATTTCCGACGAACTTTATTTAAAAAGATTGATTGTTGGCGGACTTGAGAAGGTTTATGAAATTGATAAAGATTTTCGAAACGAAGGAATTGATCATTCTCATAATCCCGAATTTACTATGATGGAGTGTTATTGGGCGTATGCCGACTATAACGATATGATGAAACTTACGGAAGAACTTTATGAATACGTAACAATGAATGTTTTGGGAACCACAAAAGTAATTTTTGGCAAACACGAAATTGATTTTAAGCCGCCTTGGAATAGATTAACAATGAAAGAGGCGTTAATAAAATACGCCAAAATTGACGTGGACGCTTTGTCCGACGATGAGCTTAAAGAATTGCTTAAAAAACATAAACTAATAGAAGAGAATAAACCAACTCTAACGGGCGTGGCGGCCGGTTTTAGCCGCGGGGTGGCGATTGCGACTCTTTTTGAAATCGTTGAACCGTTTTTGATTCAGCCAACTTTTATTTATGATTTTCCCAAAGAAACAACCGCTTTATGCAAGCCCAAAGAAGGCGATCCGAACCTTATTGAGAGATTCGAACCCTATGTCGCCGGTTTTGAGATTGGCAACGCATACAGCGAACTAAACAATCCTCAAATTCAAAAAGAATTTTTTGAGGAACAAGTTAAGGCGGCTAAATCAGGCGACGAGGAAGCCCAACCAATGGATTTGGCCTATCTTGAGGCAATGGAATATGGAATGCCGCCAATAGGGGGTTTGGGATTGGGAATTGATCGGATGACTATGCTTCTTACCAATAACGAAAATATTCGGGATGTAATTATTTTTCCAACTTTAAGACCGGAGGGAAAGCAAAAATGATTTCTCGAGACAAAGCCTTGATTTTAATTCAAGAGAAAGTCGCAAATAAAAATATTGTGAAGCATATGATAGCTCTGGAAGCTTTGATGGGCGGGGTTTATGACGAGCTTAGAAAAAGCAAAACGAATGAAGAATTGGGTGGAACAAAAGAAGAATGGATGATGGCAGGACTTTTACATGACGGCGATTATTGCGAAAATGTTCCGGTGGAAAAACAAGGAATCCAAATTTCAGAATGGGTGAGAGAAAGAGGATATGAGATTCCTGAAAATGTCGCCTACGCGATTGCTTCTCATAATTGGCGCAATACCGGCGTTGAGCCAAAAAGTTTGATGGATTGGACGATTTTTATTGGTGATAGTTTAACAGGTTTAATTGTCGCTTCGGCCTTGGTTTTACAAAGTAAAAAACTGTCTGACTTGACAACAGAAACGGTTTTGCGGCGATTTAAGGAGACGAGGTTCGCCGCGGGAACAAGAAGAGAAGATATCGTCTTATGTCAGGAAAAAATTGGCCTTTCTTTGGAAGAGTTTATTAGCGTTTCTCTTAAGGCTATGCAGGAACGGGCAGCGGAGTTAGGATTATAATGAGAGAATAATAAAAATTAGCGAGCTAAACATGATAGACATAAAAAAGTTGCGCGATGATCCTGATTTTTTTAGAAGAGCGACAGCGGCAAAAAACCGCGATGCAGGATTGGTTGACGCAGTTTTGAAATTTGATGAACAAAAAAGAGCTTTGCTTAAAAAGATTGAGACTCTTCGGGCGGAAAGAAACAAACTAACAAAGGAAGATATTGAACGCGGAAAGGCTATTAAAACCGAACTGACCAAACTAGAAGAGGAAATGGCGGGGGTTGACCAGAATTTGCTTGAGGCTCTTTGGAAAATTCCCAATCCGGCTCTTCCCGGGGTGCCGGTGGGCAAGGACGAGAGCGAAAATGTTGAAATAAAAAAATGGGGAGAAATTCCAAAATTTGATTTTAAAATTAAGTCTCATTTCGAGCTCGGAGAGGATCTAGATTTAATTGATACCGAAAGAGCGGGAAAAGTTTCCGGAACGCGTTTTGGGTATTTAAAAAATGAAGGAGCGCTTTTGGAATTGGCTTTGTTGAATTTTGGTTTTAAATTTTTAATTTCAAAAGGATTCATTCCAATCCTCCCACCTGTTTTAATAAAAAAAGAAGTTATGTCAAAACTGGGCTACAACAACTATGGTTTTGATGATACATATTGTCTTTCAGAAGAAGATTTATGTCTAGTGGCAACCGCGGAGCATGCCATCGTTCCTTATTTTATAAACGAAGTTTTAGAAGAAGAAGATTTGCCAAAAAGATTTGTCGGTTTTTCTTCGGCTTTTAGAAAAGAAGCCGGATCTTACGGCAAAGATACCAAAGGGATTTTAAGGGTGCATCAATTTAATAAAGTGGAGATGGTTTCTTTTGTTAAACCGGAAGAATCGGAAAAAGAACATAATTTTATTCTTTCAATCGAAGAAGAATTGATGCAAAAATTAAATTTGCCTTACCATGTTATGCAAATGTGTACGGGGGATTTGGGCGATCCCGCGGCGGCCAAGATAGATATCGAGGCTTGGTTTCCTTCTGAAAACAAATATAGAGAAACTCATTCCTGCAGCAACTGCACAGATTATCAAGCAAGAAGATTAAATACTAGATTTAAAAGAAAAACAGGCGAGGTTGATTTTGTTCATATTCTTAATGGAACGGTTTTTTCTGAAAGACCGATTTTGGCCATCTTGGAAAATTGCCAGCGGCCGGATGGATCGGTAAAAATCCCCGAGGTTTTAAGGGATTATTTAGGCAAAGATATAATTTCTCCCAAAAGCCAATCATTTACATAACCGGTAATTTTAACTGGTAAAATTTGTCCTTTAATTTTCGCTGTTTTTTGTTTAAGTTTCGTTGTTTTAATTTTGACAGGCCAGCCGTTTTCTGCTATTCCCTCCCAATAATCCTTTTTTCCTCGAACAAAAAGACAATTTAACAATTTAGAAATATATTTCTTCGCCTCGTTTTCTCTAATTTCTTTTACTGTTTTCATTATTGTTTTTGCTCTTTCTTTTTTAATTTGTGAAGATAAGTCTTTCCAATAACCTTTCGCGATCATCTCAAAGGCGACAGTTCCCTTTCTTTTGGAAAAAGGAAAGATATGCGCAAAGGCTACCCCCGTCTCTTTAATAAATTGAAGCGTTTCTTTAAATTCTTCTTCCGTTTCGTTTGGAAAACCGGCGATAAAATCAGCTTTAAAAGTAAATTCGGGGATTGCCTCTTTAATATATTGAAGAGATTTTTTTAATTTCGTTAAATCGGTTTTTCGATTCATTCTATTTAGAACGGAAGGCGAACCGGATTGAATTGATAAATGAAAAAAACGAGATATTCTTTTATTTTGAATTACAAGATTAAGAAAATCTTTATTTAACATTTCAGGATAAATTGAAGATAGAGAAACTCTTTCGACTGCGGTCCGAGCGAGAATTTGTTTAATTAAATAAACAACGTCTAAACGAGAATTGAAATCTTTTCCGTATAGAGAGATATTAACTCCAGTTAAAACAATTTCTTTTACGCCTTTTTTAATCCAAAAATCGACCTCTTTAATTATTTTTTCCAGCGGAATGCTTCGCGGCGCGCCTCTTAAATAAGCGGTTAAGCAAAATGAACAAAAAAAATCGCAACCGGTTTGAATTTTAATGAATTTTCTGCCGGAAGAAATATAAGGATTGATGATTGTCGGTTGTAAAGATTTTATCGAAAAACTATTTAATTTTAATGATTCCAATATAAGATTAATCGCTTGCGATTTTTCCTTGTTATCGATAAACAGGTCGGCTTCCGGCAAAAAACCGCCAAAATTATTTTTTATCTCGACTGCGCAACCAAGAATTGCTAAAAAAGCTTTTGGATAAAGTTTTCTTAGGCGTTTAATTTCTTTTCTTGTTTCAGATTCAGCTTTGGCCGTGACGGCGCAAGTATTTAGCAAAACAATATCGGGTTCGTCGTTTTTTCCGGCCTGTTGCCAGCCAATTTTTACCAGTTGTTGCCCTAATTCTTCAATTTCTGCTTGATTGGTTCGACAACCAAGGCTATAGGTTAAAAATGATTTTGGTGTTAAAATTGATTTCATTATAAGCGATAATTTTAACAGACCATGAGCTTAAAGTCATTTTTAAAACTTTTCTTTTTGGGCGAAGAGATTTTGGAGAAAGCGCATTCTCCGATAAATGGCGAACTTTTGGTTTATCGGGATTTGTTTGGGAGAAAGATTTTAAGAGCGGGGAGGGTAACGCAGTCGGGAGTTTTGGTTGATCGGCTTTGGAAGCGAGGGCTTAAGGCTATTGATAATCTGGAAATAAAAAATTGTTTAATCCTTGGACTAGGGGGCGGAACATTGGCAAAATTAATTTCCAAAAAGTATAAAAAGGCTAAGATTACCGGAATTGAAATTGATTCGGAAATAATTAAATTGGGAAAAAAATATTTTGAAATTGACAAGATTAAAAATTTAAAAATTATTTTAGACGACGCGTTTCAAGCGACTGGCAAGTTATCAGTTAATAATTTTGATTTGATTTTTGTCGACTTATATATTGGTCAAGAGTTTCCTAAAAAGGCGGAGGAAAAAGAATTTTTTGACAACTTGAAAAAGTTGATAACTCCCAACGGCGCGATTATTTTTAATCGTCTGAATTTTAATAAAGAACATAAGAAAATGACCAAAGAATTTGAGAAAAAAATAAGGGCCTTTTTCCCTAGAGTTGAGAGCCTGAATGTCGTTTATAATCGGCTCTTCTTTGCTTTTCTTGAGCCTAAAAATAGGGTATAATGGCCAAGATAAAATTAAAATAAAATGTTGGGAATTTTTCAAAAACTATTTGACGCTAATCAGAAAGAAATTGAAAGTCTTAAACCCTTAGTGGATAAGATTAATTTTTTAGAGGCGGAGATTGAAAAACTTTCAGATGAGGAGTTGGCCGCCAAAACCTCAGAATTTAGACTTCGGTTATCGAAAGGCGAAACAATGGACGATCTTTTGCCGGAGGCCTTGTCGGTAATTCGAGAATCAATTAAACGAACGGTTAATCAACGGGCGTTTGATGTTCAGTTGATGGCGGCGATAACGCTTCACAAAGGTCGAATTGCCGAACAGAAAACCGGGGAGGGAAAGACTTTGTCGGCCGCCTTGGCCGCTTATGTAAATTCTCTTTCTCAAAAAGGAGTTCATATCGTTACGGTAAATGATTATTTGGCGAGAGTGGGAACGGGTTGGTATGGAAAGGCTTTAACCAATTTAGGACTTAAGGTCGCTTGCATTGTTCATGAACAAGCTTTTATATACGATCCGGAATTTAATGATAAAAATCAAATCGATGATCGTTTGGCTCATTTAAAACCTATTTCGAGAAAAGAAGCGTATCTTGCGGACATTACCTATGGAACCAATAATGAATTTGGTTTTGATTATCTTCGCGACAATTTGGTAAACGATCTTTCCGAAATGGTCCAACGGGGACACCATTTTGCTATTGTAGATGAAGTTGATTCAATTTTAATTGACGAAGCGAGAACTCCGCTTATTATTTCCGCTCCCGATAGCGAACCGACAAAGAAATATTACGAAGTGGCTCGTCTTATTGGTGGACTTTCTCCGGATACGGATTATACTTCTGATGAAAAATCAAAAACAGTTGGACTTACCGAGCATGGAATTCGAAAAGTGGAAAAAATGCTTGGAATAGAGAATCTTTATGAGAAAGATTTTGAAACAATTCATCTTATAGAAAATGCTCTTAAAGCTAAGGTTCATTTTCTTCGCGATCGAGATTATGTGGTTAAAGATGGACAAGTAATAATTGTTGACGAATTTACTGGAAGATTAATGTATGGAAGGCGCTGGTCTGAAGGGCTTCACCAAGCAATTGAGGCCAAAGAAGGAGTTCAAATTCAACAAGAATCAAAAACTCTCGCTACCATTTCTTTTCAAAATTATTTTAGGATGTATGAAAAGCTTTCGGGAATGACGGGGACGGCGGCAACCGAGGCGGAGGAATTTAAAAAAATTTACAATTTAGAAGTAACAGTTATTCCAACTAATCGTCCAATGATTAGAGTGGATCATACTGATGTGGTTTATAAAAACCAAAGAGCAAAATACGCGGCGATTGTAAGAGAAATTGAAGAATGTTATAAAAAGGGGCAACCAGTTTTAATTGGCACTACTTCAATTGCCAAAAACGAAATTATCGATCAATTTTTAAACCATAAAAAGATTCCCCATCAGGTTTTAAACGCCAAACAACATCAGAAAGAAGCTGAGATTATCGCTCAAGCGGGAGCTAAAGGAGCGGTAACTGTCGCCACCAACATGGCGGGAAGGGGAGTGGATATTATTTTGGGCGGAGCGATGCCTGAAAGACAAAGATTTAAAACTGAGGCGGAATATAAAAAAGCGATGAAGATTTGGCAGGAAAAACACGATGAAGTGGTTTCGTTGGGCGGTCTTCATGTTATCGGAACCGAAAGGCATGAATCAAGAAGAATTGATAATCAACTTAGAGGAAGATCGGGGCGACAAGGAGATCCCGGCTCGTCAAGGTTTTTTGTGGCGCTGGATGATGATTTGATGCGCGTCTTTGGGGGAGATCAAATTTCTTCATTAATGACTCGTTTTAATATGCCCGAAGATATCCCCTTAGAACACCCAATGGTTTCAAGAGCGATTGAACAAGCGCAGGTTAAAGTTGAAGGATTTAACTTTGATTTAAGAAAGAGCGTGGTCGAATATGACGATGTTATGAATAAACAAAGAGAGATAATTTATAAACTTAGAAGAAAAGTTTTGGAAAAGAGTTTTTCGGAAGAAGGAGTGGAGGAAAGAGACGCAAAAAACTTAAAACAAGAGCTTTTAGACAAAATTGGAGCGGAAATCGCCAATTTGGTGGCCATGTATAGCCCAGAGGGCTACTCAGAACCGGAGTATGAAAAAATAATTTTCGGATTTTCAGAAATTGTGCCTTTTGATAGCAGTTCCCAAAGAAAGCTTAAGGAACAAATCGAGAAATTAAAGAATAGCCAAGAAATTATAGGATTTTTAATGCAGGTTGGAGCGGATATTTATGATCAAAGGGAAAAGATGTATGGAGAAGAAATTATGCGCCAGATTGAAAAATTTGTTTATCTTTCTACGATTGATAAACTTTGGATTGACCATCTAACGGCGATTGACGACCTAAGAGACGGTATAGGGCTTCGAGGGTATGCCCAAAGAGATCCCTTGGTTGAGTATAAAAAAGAAGCGTTTTTAATGTTTGAGCGGCTGATTAATCAGATTGACTATGAAGTAATTAGAAAAATTTTTAGAACTCATGTTACGATTCAAGAGCCGACGGTTCAGCTTAATAAAGCCTTGGCGAGGAAAGCGGAATTGATAAGACCTTCTCCGTCAACGGAAGAAAGAGAGATAAGAACTGAAAATAAAATCCAAACAGCCAAAAAAGGCGATCTTTCCGCCTTTGCTCAGGCAATGAATAGCTTGCAGTCTTCCAATTTAAACACAAAAGAAATTCGTTCGCCAAAAATCGGCCGCAACGATCCTTGCCCATGCGGTAGTGGCAAGAAATACAAGAAATGTTGCTACCCGAAATATGGGTAAATATGGATGGTTTATTAGAATATAAAGGATAAATCAGTTACTTTTTAATTAGAAATTTTTAAAAAGAAGAAAATTAAAATATAATCACTTATATGTTTAAAGATAAATTGGATAATAATAAGTTTATCAGAGATGATGGAAGAATTACTGAACTCCAAAGCGGTTGAATTTGGCAGGGGTGAAGAGGCAAATAGAAAAATTGGGTTATAGAATTATAAAAATTATAAAAGAAGAAATTTTGGCTACTATGAACTATGAATTCTAAAAAAGCGCCATATATTTTTTTGTCTGGCGGAGGTGATGCCCAACAATCAAAGCTTCTGGATTCTTTGTTTGTTGAAAAAGTGGGTAGTAAAAAAATTTTGTATCTTCCGGTAGCGATGAAGAGAGACAAGATTGGTTATGAGGCATGTTTTGACTGGATTATCTCTACTTTAACTCCTCACTCCAAAAAATTTTTAGATATCGACATGGTTACAGATTTAACAACCTTAAACAAAGATTATTTAGAAAAATTTGGCGCAATTTATATTGGTGGTGGAAATACTTATAAACTTTTAGATGAGATAAAAAGGAGTGGTTTTGATAAATTGATCATAGATTTTTTGAGCAGAGGGGGGATAGTTTATGGAGGTAGCGCCGGAGCGATTGTTTTAGGTAAAGACATTTCTATTGTTTCCGAAGAGAAAGATAGAAATATTTCTTCTGAAGGGTTAAATCTAATTAATGGATACTCTATTAGATGCCATTATTCAGATAAGGATAATGGGGTTATCAGAAGTTTTGTGCAAGAGACTAAATTACCAGTGATTGCTATTCCGGAGGGTAGCGGATTAATTCTTGGTTCTTTAACTTATCAAAACAGAATAATAGGGACTGGGATTAAAATATTCAGACAAAATGAGGAGTTGGAATTAAGCGAGAAATTATCCTTTTGGAAAGATTTTGTTTTGAGTTTCCCGGGATGACCGACAGTTCAAAAAATTGTTATCCAAGTAAGAGTAAATTCATTAAGTTCCAACATATGCTAGGATGTGCGACTTTTGTGCCCACAAAAAAATTTTGATATTGTTGGGCACATTGAATTTCTTTGAAAAATATTTGGTTGTGATAAAGACGATTTCGTCCACTTGATTTGATATGTCTTTTAATGGACAAAACCAGCCTGATATTGGTGTCATTAATCATAATAAATGGTTTAAACTCCCTCTAAAGCTCTAGTTCTTTCCCTCTTCCAGCCATTGGTATTATCCAAATCATATTAAAGATTGTCTCTTTTTAAATATGTTAGTTCTGGTTTTTCGTCAATATGGATAATTTAAAAAAGACATAGGTCTGAAAGAGAGAGAATTTAACGAAAGAGAAAGTGAAAATTTTTAAGAAGAAAAGACTTTTGTTTCTTCTTTGCGTAATTATCTGCTTGAAATTAAAAAAATTATAGATAATACTTATAATAGTTTTTTATTATTTTATACAAACGGAGGAAAGTTATGGCTGGATATAAAGCAAATATTGAAAAGCTAACACTGGAAAATGAAAATTTCCGTCAAGTTTTGTTTACTGGAAAATATAGTCAATTAGTATTAATGAATTTAATGCCCAAAGAAGAAATAGGGATGGAGGTTCATCCAAATGTGGATCAATTTTTTCGGTTTGAAAAAGGGGAAGGAAAAGTGATTATAGATGGAGAAGAAAGTCTAGTCTCCGATGGCGATGCGGTTGTTGTTCCGGCTGGCGCCGAGCACAATGTTATCAATATCGGTAGCGAACCCTTAAAGATTTATACAATTTATAGTCCGCCAAATCATCCGGATGGAACGATTCATAAAACAAAAGAAGAAGCGGAAGCCGCCGAGGCCGCCCATCGTCAATTATAATTTTCTCTTGTTTTGCCTTAATTTATAGATTATACTAATTGGATCCCCCAATGGAAGCTGGCGTTTTTTTTGACGCCGATTTTTTCTGAAAATTGTTGAATTGTTTATGTTAAAAATCTTTAAAACTTTTTACCAGTTTATTTTAAAACGGAAGATTTGGTTTTTGGTTTTTCTTGTCGCGCTTTTTTTTGCTTCAATTTTAGAAAATATAACTCCATATTTTTACAAACTTTTTATAGAGACAATTACGAAAAATAATTTTAACGATGTCTTAAAAATTCTTGTCTTGTTATTTATAACGATGGAAGCGGCAAATTTAATTGGCGCGTTAAGTTTTTGGCTTGGCGATAAAGTGCTTATACCTGCGGCGGTTGATGCTAGGGCGGCAGTCTTTCGCCGGGTTCAGGAGTTGGATTTTGCCTTTCACGCAAATAAAAATACCGGGTCTTTAATAAGCGCCTTTAAAAGAGGGGACGGGGCTTTTTTCGAACTTTATCACAATCTTCATCACAATATTTTAAGCATTCTTATCAATTTGGGGTTGGTTATTTTTTTCTTTAATCAAATTACCTTTGCGATAATTTTTATTATTCTTTTAATATTTCTGATTAATTCGATCGTTGGCTGGTTTTTAATTAAAACAAACATTAAAAGAAGAGCGGAATTTAACGAAGCGGAAGACAGGGTTTCGGGAATAATTACGGATAATTTTTTAAATTACGAGACAGTAAAGTTTTTTGCCAAAGAAAAAAGAGAGGAAGAAAGATTAATTGCTGAACTGAGAGAATGGACAATTAGACTTTGGCGATACGCTAATTCTTTTCGTTTTATGGATGTGGCGACGGGGTCGATTTCCAATATTGGAGTCTTTTTGGTTTTGGCGGTAGTCTTGCAAAAGACCATAAAAAACGAAGCGGGAGTTGGCGACTTGGTTATGGTGGCCGGATTTACCACCTCTTTTTTTAATCGATTTATTCAGCTTATTTATCAGATTCGCAATATTGCTAAGCACTATACCGATATCGAAAGATATTTTTCAATTTTAGATAACGAAGTATTGATTAAAGATCCTCTTCGCCCCAGACATCTTAAAAGATTGCGGGGAGAGATTAGTTTTAAGGACGTTAGTTTTCGCTATCCCGACTCAAAAGAGAATGTTTTAGAAAAAATCAACCTAGATATTCCCGCGGGCAAATCGGTGGCTTTTGTGGGAAGATCGGGCGCGGGAAAAACAACAATTATTAAACTGCTTTTAAGATTCTATGACGTTTCAGAAGGGGCGGTTTTGCTTGATGGAGTCGATATTAGAGAGTTTGCTAAAAGCCAGCTTAGATCTTTTATCGGAATTGTTCCGCAAGAGCCGATTTTGTTTAATAACACGATAGGCTATAACATTGCCTATGGCCGAGACGGGGCGACAGAAGAAGAAATTATTAAAGCGGCCAAAATGGCTAATCTCCATGACTTTATTGCCAATTTGCCAGACAAATATGAGACGCAGGTTGGAGAGAGAGGAATAAAGCTTTCCGGCGGGCAAAAACAAAGACTAGCAATCGCCAGAATGATTTTATCTAATCCTAAAATTATTGTTTTTGATGAGGCAACGAGTAATTTGGATTCAGAGTCGGAGAGATTGATACAAGATGCTCTGCAAAATATTTCCAAAGGAAGAACGGTTTTAATTATTGCTCATCGTTTTTCAACCGTGCGCAGAGTTGATCGGATTGTGGTTATAGAACAGGGAAAAATCGTCGAGGACGGAACGCATGATTCTTTGGTAAAAAAGAAAAATGGAATTTATTCTTATCTTTGGCGTCTCCAAACAAAACAAGGCGAGCTCTCAACCCTAAATCTTTTAGGATAAAATTAATTATTTTTTAATCTCCTTAGGGATAATTCTTTATAGTATTTTTGCGCAAAGCGATGGGCTTCGTCGCGAACAGCTTGAAGAAATTGAAGCTCTGAATGTTGTTTTGATAAGCGCAATGTTTTCCAGTCGGTTATTTTTTCATTTTCAATGCGGGGGATAATAATTAATTCTTCCTGTTTGGCTAAGCCGACTAAAGAAATTTTGCCAATCATTTCCTTTTCTTTTAAGGCTTCAAAAGCGGCGCCGATTTGAGTTTTGCCTCCGTCAACCAGAATCAGCTGAGGATAAATCCATTCTTGGTGTTTTAGTCTGCGTTTTATGATATTTTTAATTCCTTCCGGATCATCCTGTCCAGTTAAGTTATATTTCAAATTAAATTTTCGATATAAAGAACTTTCGGGCTCGCCTTGAGTAAAGGCAACCATGCTTCCAACAATAATCTCGCGGCCTAAATTGGAAACATCATAGCCTTCAATTTTGTTAATGACTACGGGATCATAGCCTTGATATTTTATCAAAAGTTGCCGCAGGCGATTTTGGATTTCGACCCAGTCGCGTTTTTCCGCTGGTACGGCTTGCCAATTTTGTGTCAAGCTGATTAAAGAGTTAATTTGATTTTTTACCATTTGAGCTTTTTCGAATTCTGCGGCTTGAGCAAAAGATTTCATTTCTTTTTCTAATGATTTGAGGATTTTTTTGAAAGTATTGGTTTTGCCGGAGAGCAAGGTGCGAATTTGAGAAATAGTTTTTTCATAACCTTCTGAATTAACACAGACGCTAGGACAAAGGTCTAAATGGGCGTAAAGACAAGGAGAGCGAGGCAGAGTTTTGCAAGACCGGAAAGGAAAAATGCGCCGGACAATTTTTAAGATTCTTTTTGCGTCAGCGGAAGAGGGAAAAGGACCAAACCAATCTAGGTGAGTTCCGTTTAAATCGCCCCAACGGGCGGTATAAATGCGGTTGGGAAATTCTTTGTCGATAACGATATATAAGTAGCTTTTGCTGTCTTTTTGAACAATATTATATTTAGGTTCATGCTGCTTAATTAATCTAGCTTCCAAGAGCAGGGCTTCAAATTCTGAGCTGACAACAATCCATTCTAAATCTGAAATATTGGCTGCCAGTTCGGTTGTTTTCGCGTCGTGTTTGCCTCGAAAATAAGAAACAACACGATTTTTAAGAACTAGGGCTTTGCCGATATAGATTATTTTTCTTTTTGAATTGCGAAAAATATAAACCCCCGGTTTTTTTGGAAGAGATTTGAGTTTTGATTTTAGGTCATCCATTGGATTTAAGGTAAAATTAAATATATTTTTTCAAATACTTCCCCGTCCAAGAATTGGGATTATTGGCAATATCTTTTGGCGTCCCTTCGGCGATAATTTCTCCGCCTCGTTCGCCCCCCTCAGGTCCCAAATCAATAACCCAGTCGGCATTTTTAATCATATCCAAATTGTGTTCAATGACGATTACGGTATTGCCTTTGGCAACTAGTTTTCTGATAACGCTTAGCAGTTTATCCACATCGGCAAAATGCAGTCCGGTTGTCGGTTCGTCTAGCAAATAAACGGTATGAGACTTGGCGCTCTTAACCAGTTCGCGAACAAGTTTTAGTCTTTGAGATTCTCCGCCTGAAAGCGTTGGCGATGGTTGTCCCAACTGAAGATAATCAAGGCCGATTTCTTCAAGGACTTTAAGTTTTTTAACAATTTTTGGAAAAGCGCCAAAGAATTCAATTGCTTCCTCGATAGTCATTTTAAGAATTTCGTAAATGTTTTTTTCTTTATATTGAACTTCTAAAATTTCTTCCTTAAACCTAGTCCCATGACACTCTTCGCATTCAACCCAAACATCCGGCAAAAACTGCATTTCCACTTTGGTGTAACCCTGTCCCTGACAAGCCTCGCAACGCCCGCCTTCGGTATTAAAAGAGAATCTGGTAGCGCTTAAACCCCGCATTTTGGCTTCTGCTGTTTGAGCAAAAAGTTCTCGAATGTCGGTAAAGACTCCGGTATAAGTCGCTGGATTGCTTCTTGATGTTCGACCGATTGGCGATTGATCAACTAATAAAACTTGATCGATTAGTTGAACGCCGGAGAGATTATCATATTTTCCTATTTCTTGTCCAAAAGAACCGTTAAGGGCCTTGTTTAGGGCGGGATAAAGCGTATCGTGAATTAGGGTTGATTTTCCCGATCCGGAAACGCCGGTAACACAAACATATTTTTTAAGGGGAAACTTAACGGTTAAGTTTTTTAAATTATGTTCTTTGCATCCCGATATGGAGATAAACAGGGTAGAGGTCTGAGAAGGAAAATTTGATTGCGGATTGTGTTTCGAAAAAACAGATTTTTTGCCGCTTAAGTATTTGCCGGTAATGGAATTTGGATTTTTCATAATTTCACAAGGAGATCCTTCGGCGATAATTTCCCCGCCCTTTTTTCCGGCGCCGGGACCAAAGTCGATAATATAATCGGCCGAACGAAGAACTTCTTCGTCATGCTCGACAACCACAACCGTGTTTCCCAAATCTCGAAGGCGTTTTAAAGTATCGATAAGTTTTTGAGTATCTCTTTGATGAAGGCCGACAGTCGGTTCGTCAAGAACATATAAGACGCCCGTTAAACCAGTCCCTATTTGACTCGCCAATCTAATTCTTTGCGCTTCGCCGACGCTGAGGGTTGAGGCGGTTCGATTTAAAGTAAGATAATCAACCCCGACCGCCACTAAAAAGGTTAATCTGTTTTTAATTTCTTTAATTAAAGGCGAAGCAATTTCTTTTTCTTTATCGGTGGAAAGTTTTTCTTCTAGTTTTTCTGTCCACAAAAGCAACTTTTCGAGCGGTAGATTGGAAATTTTCGTTATTGATTCTTGATTGATGGTTATGCTTAAGGCTTCGCGTTTAAGCCTGCCGCCGGCGCAAAGAGGACAAATTTCTTTTATCATTAGTTTTTCAATTTCATCTCGAATCGTGTCTGAAGTTGTGGAGTAATATTGTTTTTCGAGCATATCCGCCCGCCAACCAGAAACTTTATTTCGGTCAATTTTTAGGTTTATTCCTAGTCCGTTGCACTGCGGACAAGCTCCTTGCGGAGAATTGAAGGAAAAAAGTCTTGGTTCAATTTCTGGAAGATTAATGTTGCAGTTGGGACAAACAAATCGTCGAGAAAAAAGAATATCGTTCATTTCTTTTGGTTTTTCAGGAAAATTAAAATCTTTATCTCGAACTTCGGTTAAAATTGTCAAACCATCAGAAAGGTCTAAAGCGATTTCCACGTCGTTTAAAATTCTTTCGCGGTATTCTTCCGGAGAATATTTTCTAAAAATGTTTATTTTATCCACAACAACTTCAATATTGTGACGATTGGTTTTAATAAGAAGAGGGACGTCTCTTAAGACGTAAATTTGACCATCAATTCTAACCATTTCAAAACCTTTTTTCTGAAGATTTTGAAAGAGTTGAGAAAATTCTCCTCTTTTATCGCGAACAACCGGCGAGAGAATAAAATAACGCGCGTTTGTCTCTTTTGAGAATTTTTCAGTTATAATATTTAAGATTTGTTGAGTAATGCTAGTACTCGTTTGATGACTGATTTCGCGATTGCATTTTGGACAATGTGGGTGTCCAATTCTTGCAAAAAGAACCCTTAAATAGTCATAAATTTCCGTAACCGTACCAACGGTAGATCGCGGATTGTGAGAAAGACCATGTTGGTCAATGGCGATCGCTGGCGATAGTCCTTCGATACTGTCAACTTCCGGTCTTTTCAACATTCCCAAAAATTGACGGGCGTAAGAAGAGAGACTTTCGACATAACGACGCTGTCCTTCGGCGTAAAGAGTATCCATTGCCAGACTGGATTTTCCAGATCCGGAAACTCCCGAAAGAACCACCAATTTGTTTTTGGGAATTCTGACGGTAATATTTTTAAGATTATGCTCTCGAGCGCCTTTGATAATGATATAATCTTGTTTCTCCATTGACTATAAACTGTTAATAGTTTACGGGTTTTCTTTGGTAACCTACCATTATAACATCTTTAAGACTATTTTAGTAAGATATTAAAGCGGGGGCTAAGAAACAAAATGATTAAAAATTTATTTTTAAAAACTCTTCGGTTTTTATTTGGGTAAATCGGATAGAAAATGATAAAATAAGATATGAAATTTAAACTTAAATCAGACTATCGTCCAACAGGCGATCAGCCGCAAGCAATTGAAAAATTGACCCAAGGAATTAATGCGGGTTATCCCTATCAGGTTTTGTTGGGGGTAACTGGAAGCGGTAAAACTTTTACGATTGCTAATGTAATTGAAAATATTCAAAAACCAACTTTGGTAATTTCGCACAATAAAACCTTGGCGGCGCAACTTTATCAGGAGTTTAAAGAATTTTTTCCAGAGAATGCGGTTTCTTATTTTGTTTCTTACTATGATTATTATCAACCAGAGGCTTATATCCCCCAGACTGATACCTATATTGCCAAAGACGCTGATATTAATGAAGAAATTGACAAGCTCCGTCTTTTAGCTACTAGTCATATTTTTTCTCGAAAAGATGTAATCGTGGTTGCTTCGGTTTCTTGTATTTACAATATTGGTTCTCCCGATGAATATCGCAATCGGATTCTTCATATTTATAAAGGCCGGGAAATAAAAAGAGAAGAGTTTATGTATAGCTTGGTTTCTCTGTTTTATCAAAGATCGCGTTTAGAGTTTAGTCGGGGATTTTTTAGAGTCAGAGGCGAAATTGTGGAAATTTATCCTTCTTATGCGGATGAAATAATAAAAGTGATTTGGGAGGGTGACAAAATTATTTCTGTAACAACTCGGCCTGTGATGGAAGGAAAAGAAAAAGAACTAGATCATTATTTCCTTTATCCGGCAAAACACTTTTTAGCCGACAAAAAAGTAATTGATGAAGCGTTCAAGCAAATTAAGGCCGACTTAAAAATTCGGCTTGAACAATTAAAAAAAGAAGGGAAGGATTTAGAGGCGAATCGACTTTCTCAGAGGGTAACTTATGACTTAGAAATGATTAAAGAAGTCGGTTATGTCAACGGGATAGAAAATTATTCTCGTTATTTTGATGGCCGGATGCCAGGGGAGGCGCCCTTTTCCCTTCTTGATTACTTTAAACATCAATATAAAAACGATTATTTAGTGGTAATTGACGAATCGCATATGACAATTCCACAAATAAGGGGAATGTTTCATGGCGATCGTTCGCGCAAGCAAACCCTGATTGATTTTGGCTTTCGTTTGCCGTCGGCTTTAGATAATCGGCCTCTTAATTTTGCCGAATTTTTAAGAAGAGTTCCCAGAGCGCTTTTTGTTTCAGCGACTCCAGACGAATGGGAACTGGATAAGTCGGAAGGAAGGGTAGTTGAGCAACTTATTAGACCAACCGGACTGGCGGATCCAGAGGTGGAAGTCCGCCCAACAGCGGGTCAAGTAGCTGATTTAACTCGGGAGATTTTAGCGCGAAAAAAGAAAGGCGAACGCGTATTGGTAACAACGCTTACTAAGAGAATGGCGGAAGAATTGAGCGATTGGCTGGCTGATGAAAATAATACCGGCGAGTCGATTTTGGTTCATTATCTTCACGCCGACGTTGATACTTTGGAAAGAACCGATATATTAACCGATCTTCGACGGGGAGTATATGATGTGATTGTGGGAATTAATCTGCTTCGAGAAGGACTTGATCTGCCTGAGGTTTCGTTGGTGGCGATTTTAGATGCGGACAAAGAAGGTTTTCTAAGATCTAAGGTATCTCTTATTCAAACTATGGGAAGAGCGGCTCGGAATTCGGCCGGAAAAGTAATTTTGTATGCGGATTTGGAGACTGAGGCAATGAAACAGGCAATCGCGGAAGTTGAAAGAAGAAGGAAAATTCAACTTAAGTATAATAAAGAACATGGGATTGTCCCCGAGACAATTAAAAAACCGATTCGAGAAGCGCTGACGCCCAAATTGGAAGTCGAGATGGAACTTTCAGACGAAGGAATGACTCCGGCCGACGCGAAGAAAGAGATAGAAATATTGAAAAAAAGAATGAGAGAATACGCAAAACTTTTAGAGTTTGAAAGAGCGGCGCAGATCAGAAACAGAATTGAAGATTTAAAAAAAAGATTTGATTTAAAGTAATTAATCAATTTCAAAATAATTTATGAAGCAAAATAAAGGTATTTTTTTAAAAATATACGAAGAAGTAAAGAAGATTCCGAGAGGGAAGGTTGTTTCATATGGAGAAATTGCCAAAAAAACGGGAACAACGCCGCGAGTTGTGGGATTTGCCCTTCATTCTAACCCCGATCCCGAAAATATTCCTTGCCATCGGGTAGTGTTTAAAGACGGAAGTTTGTCTCCCGGTTATGTTTTTGGCGGGGAAGGAAAACAGAAAGAAAAATTAAAAAAAGAAGGGGTTTTATTTCAAGAGAGCGATAAATGTTAGCCCGTAAACGAAGCGGGGAGCGCGGCGTATTTTATTTAATGTTCAAATATGCTTAAATAAAAATGTGCTAAAAAATTTGCCTAAAGCGCCTTCTTTTTGGAAAATAATTGGTCCTTCTTTTATTTTTTTGGGGCTTTCTTTGGGCAGCGGCGAGCTTATTATGTGGCCATATTTAACGGCCAATTATGGTCTGGGGATTCTTTGGGGAGCGCTTTTGGGGATTACTTTTCAGTTTTTTATGAATATGGAAATTGAAAGATACGCTTTAGTTTATGGGGAAAGCGTTTTTGTCGGTTTTCGCCGCCTGTGGCGTTTTTGGCCTGTTTGGTTTATCGTTTCTACTTTTATTGCGTGGGGTCTTCCGGGTTTTTCCGCCGCCGGCAGTCAGATATTGAATCAAATGATCGGCATAGGAAACGAGACCTTAGTCGCTGTTTTTTTGCTTTTGCTAACCGGCCTAATCTTAAGCGCGGGTAAAACCCTATATCGAACAATGGAAATTTTTCAGAAGACAATAATCTTCATTGGAACCCCTTTTATTGTTTTTTTGGTTTTTTGGTTAACAAGAGCCCGCGATTGGCAGATGACAGCCGTCGGTTTGACGGGCATGGGCGAGGGTTATCGTTTTTTGCCGGTCGGCATTTCCCTTATGAGTTTTTTGGGCGCTTTTGCCTATGCGGGCGCGGGCGGCAACCTTAATCTTGCGCAAAGCTATTATATTAAAGAAAAGGGTTACGGAATGGGCGCTTTTGCGCAGAAAATTAAAAGTCTTTTTTCAAAGGGAGCAAAAGAAGTTAATTTGGAGGGTCAAACCTTTCCAAAGACAGAAGAAAATTTAAGAGAATTTAAAAAATGGTGGAGGGTAATCAATTTAGAGCATTTCTTTGTTTTTTGGTTTTTGGGATTGTTGACCATTGTTTTGCTTTCAGTTTTGTCCTACGCTTTGATTTATGAAACAGGCGGAAGCGCAAGCGGAATTAGTTTTCTTTTTCTCGAAGCAAAAATTATTGGAGAAAGGCTAATGCCTTTTTTAGGTTTTCTTTTTTTGCTTCTAGGGTTTTGGATGCTTTACTCAACTCAAGTGGCTGTTTTGGAATCGACTTCAAGAATTATTTCCGAAAATTTCGTTTTGTTTTTAAAAAACAAAGAGTTTAAAGCTAATCTATCAAAGGGTTTTTATATCGCTCTGTGGGGACAGATTTTTTTTGGAATCGCGATTCTTCTTTTAGGATTTAAGGAACCGAGATTTTTATTGACTTTGGCGGCGGTAATTAACGCTTTTTGCATGTTTATTCATCTTGGTTTAACTTTTTTTATGAATCATAAAATTCTTCCAAAAGAATTGCGCCCCTCGATTTTAAGAAAAGCGGTATTGGCGGCGGCTTTTGTTTTTTTTGGCGTATTTTCATTTTTAACTCTCCTTCAAGGACTTAAATAGAATTTTGTTTAATCTTCTAAATTGTGGAAAAAGATAAAAAGACGGTTTAAGCAATCTCTTTCTTAACCCTTAATCAATTCTCAAATAGCCCTTGTAATATTTAAAGGATAATTAAATATGTCTAATCAGGCTCAGATTTTAGAAAAAGGAGAAATTTATTTTATTTACGCGCCGCGGGTTTTAAAAGAAAAAGTTGTCGGTTTTTCCGACGTGGAAAGATTTTATTTGGTTATGCATCCAAAAAGCCGAGATCTCTTTCGCCTGATTATTGTCGGTCATAAAAAAATGCCGCCGGTTATAAAGAGAGGCGAAGCGTATTGGGGGTTTGTGGATAAAGTTGGTCGTCGAGCTGAAGAAATTGAAGATGAATTTGATCCGGAAAAATATTTAACCAAAACAAGGGGAGAACGTTTTCGCGGTCCGGCTCGTCCGGCCGGAGAAGGAATATATGCTCTAACTCGACACCAAGATCATGATCATTTAATTTATTCTTTGGAATTGCCGGAAAAACCCGGTCCAGTTCAAAGAGATTTAAATATAGAAAAAGAAGCAAGTTATATTTTAAGCGTTAAAAATCCAGATCAGCCAACGCCAAAAGGCATGGGTTTTGAGGAATCTCAAGAAGCGCGTTATCCCAAAGAACTAAAATTGCTTTTTAAAAATCGTAAATTTATTTCAAAAGACTTGCCGCGATTTTTAGACTACGAAGGGACGCAGATATTATTTATTTCTGCGGCGGTGGATTATTTTAAAGAATTAGGTCTTAAATTAGAACCGGAAAAAGAAACTCTGGAAACGGCGGAAATTTTTTCCGACCTAAAAATGGAAAAAATGATCCACCCTCTAAAAACCTTAATAAAAGGAGAATGGGAATAAATTGTCTTTAGTCTTCAGAAAAATCCGTTTTGTTTTAAGTATAATATAATAAGAAAATAAATTTAAAACGAGAGATTGGCAAAATTTTTCCAAAATGAAAAATATGATTTTAGTAATAATTTCGGTGGCGGCTTTGGTTATTCTTGGTTGGTTTTTCCTTTATGGGAAAGTTAAAGCTCAATCTTTTTTATCCCCAATTTTAGATCGGCTGCCCAAGGATGAATTGGGGTTAGTTAAAATGACAGATAGTATTTTGGGAGCGGCGATTGAAAAAATTGAAAAAGGAACGATTAAAAAATTGATTGAAGAAAAAGGCGAATATCTCGAAGATACAGAATACGCCAAACCAGTAGTAGAGATAAGAGAAAACATTAAAGAAAGAACAAACGAAGTAATTGAATCAATTAAGGAACTTCCGGCGAAAGAAATTAGGATTATACAAGAAGAAGTTTGTCGCCAGTGGATGGCTGAATTAACGCCGACTGTAACTAAAAGTCCTTAATAAGAGTTAATAAATATGGAAGAAATAAGAGAGATAATTGCCGACCTAAAAGAAAGATTAAAATCGCTTGTTGAAAAATTGAAAATCGACAATAAAAAGATTGAGATTAAAAAACTGGAAGAAGAAATTGGTCGTCCGGGTTTTTGGGACAATCAAAAAGAAGCCCAAGAGAAGACAAAACTTTTATCGGTTTATCGGGAGGAAGTGGAAAAAGTGGAAAATTTTTCCAAAAGACTTTCTTCTTTGGAGGAATTGTCAAATTCGTCTGAGGCTGAAGTTATTGCGGATGATCTAATTAAAGAGGCGAAAGATCTTAAAAAATTGATGGATAATTTGGAGACGGCTATTTATCTTTCCGGGCCGCATGATGGATGTCCGGCAATTTTATCAATTCACGCCGGACAAGGAGGAACGGAAGCGATGGATTGGGCCGCTATGCTTGAGCGGATGTATATTCGTTTTGCGGAAAAGAAAGGGTGGAAAGTGGATATAGTTGATACAATTGCCGGAGAAGAAGCGGGAATAAAGAGCGCGACAATGACAATTACCGGAATAAACGCCTATGGTTATTTAAAAGGAGAAAGAGGAGTTCATCGGCTGGTGAGACAATCTCCTTTTAACGCCGATAAACTTCGGCAGACTTCTTTTGCTTTGGTAGAGGTTTTGCCGGAAATAGCCGAGACCGAAGAACTTTCGATTCCGGAAAATGATTTGGAGTGGGAATTTTTTCGAGCTTCTTCTCACGGGGGGCAAAATGTCCAAAAAGTCTCAACCGCGGTTCGTTTGCGCCATATTCCTTCGGGAATTGTTGTTACTAGTCAAAGCGAACGTTATCAAGAAAGAAATCGAGAAATTGCTCTTAACTTGCTTCGAGCCAAACTTTGGCAGCTTGAAGAGGAAAAGAGAGAAAAAGAGAAAAAAGCGCTTAAAGGAGAATTTAAACTGGCGGCTTGGGGAAACCAAATTCGCAGTTACGTCTTGCATCCCTATAAAATGGTTAAAGATTTAAGAACAGATTATGAAGTTAATAATCCTTTTGCGGTGCTTGACGGCGATTTAGATGGATTTATCGAAGCTGAGCTTAGAAGTTTATCCTAAAAAACAAGGCTTAAATTTAAAGATTTTAAAGCCTTGCTTGGATTAAAATATGATTTGTGGTATTCTTTTTTAGAAGGCCGTTTTGAAGATACGGCAGAAGGGAGAAAAAATGGACGCGCAAATTCCAAACCTAGGGGAAGATTATCAAAAATTATCTAGCGATGGCAAGATGAATAAGGGTTTAGTTGTTTTTTTAAGTTTGGCAATGGTTGTTTTGGGAATTGGCAGCGGCTATTTTTTATCAAATAGAAAGGAGGCATCGTCTTCTCTTGGAACCAATGGAAAAATAAACGCTTCAGATATTGTTAAAGGAAAGGAATTTGGTTCAAACGATACGGCCAATTTTAAAGATATTGCGACCGGCGTTTTAGAAGTAGGAGGAATTGACGGCGAAGGAACGCATCATTTGGTTCGCGAAGGCGGACCAACTCAGACGGTATATTTGATGTCGTCGGGTCTTGATTTGGATCAGTTTCAAGGCCGAAAAGTACAGGTATGGGGAAAGACGATGAAGGCTCAAAAAGCGGGTTGGTTCATGGACGTGGGAAGAGTAAAAATACTAGAGTAAAAGTTAATTTATTTATAGAGAGTTGATACTGCCCGTGATTTATTTTGAAAAAGTCAGCAAAAAATTCGGATTAATTACCGCCCTTGAAGATGTTTCTTTCAAAATAGAAAAGGGCGAGTTTGTCTTTCTAACTGGCCCTTCCGGGGCGGGAAAATCAACCCTAATTAAATTGATTCTGGGCGAATATTTGCCGACAGAAGGAACGATTGAAGTTAATGGCGAGATAGTAAATAAAATCCCTAAAAAAAAACTTTACCTTTGGCGGCGAAAATTAGGGGTGGTTTTCCAAAATTATAAATTATTTTCAGACAAAACCGTTTTTGAAAACGTCGCCTTGCCGCTTCTTATCAGAAAATCTTCTTTTGTTGAAGTAAAAGAAAAAGTGGAAAAAATGCTCGCGCTTGTTGGTCTTTCCGAAAGAGCAAATTTATTTCCGGCTCAACTTGCGGGAGGGGAACTCCAACGAACAGCTTTAGCTAGAGCGGTAATTGGCGGTCCGGAGGTTTTGCTGGCTGATGAACCAACGGGAAACCTAGATCCTAAGACATCGTTTGAAATGATGGAGCTTTTTAGAGAAATTAATCGGAAAGGAACGACGATATTAATGGCTACTCATAATAAAGATATTGTGGATGAAACGGGCGCTCGAGTAATTGAGCTGGAAAAAGGAAAAATTGTTCGGGATGAAAAAGAAGGAAAATATCATTCCGCGGATAAATCCGAAAGTAAAACAAAGAGCAAAAAGGAGAAAAAAGATGATGATTAAAACGTTAAAACAACATATTGCTCGTTCTCCCTATCAATCGTTGGCGGCGGTTTTAGTTTTAACAATCTCTCTTTTTTTAATTTGCGTTTCTTTTCTTATTGGCGCCGGGCTAGAGTCGCTTCTTTCGTATTTTGAGGGCCGACCGCAGGTAAGCGCTTTTTTAAAAGATGAAATCAAACCTCAGGAGATAGAACTTATTAAGACAAAGATTGAATCTACGGGGAAAGTTAAAAAAATCGATTTTATTTCAAAAGAAAAAGCGCTTGAAATTTATAAAGAACAGAATAAAGATAAACCTCTGCTTTTGGAAATGGTCTCGGCTAAAATTCTTCCCGCCAGTTTGGAAGTTTCAACTATTGATTTAAATTCGTTAAAACAAGTTGCCGAAATTTTAAAAAAAGAACCTATGGTTGAAGAGGTGATTTTTCAAGAGGATGTGGTTTCGATTTTGTCAAGTTGGGTAATGGCGGCGAGAAAAGCGGGAATTATTCTTGCGGCCTTTTTGTTTACAGTTTCCATCTTAACAATCGTGATTGTTTTGGGGATGAAAATTGCTCAAAGGAAGGAAGAAATAGAGATACTTAAATTCTTAGGCGCTTCTTCTTTTTATATCTGCGCTCCTTTTTATCTCGAGGGAATTTTTTATGGAACATTGTCTGCCCTGATTTCTTTGGGTGTTAGTTATCTTGGATTATTGTATTTAACGCCGTTTCTAACTAAATTTCTATCGGGAATTCCGCTTCTGCCGGTTCCTTTTTCTTTCATGGCGGAAGTTTTGGCCGGCCTTTGGGGATTGGGAATAATTATCGGTTTTTTTGGAAGCTTCTTGGCCGTTTCCCGCTTTAGTCGAGCGGTAAGATGAAGAAAAAAGTTTTTATCATTTTTCTTTTTTGCTTCTTTGTTTTCTTTAAACACGTTTTGGGCGTTTCTTGCGAAATGCCCCCGCCCGGAACGTCTTTAGAAACTCTTCAGGAAATCGAAAGAGAATGCGAAAGACTCAAAAAAGAAATGGTTGATCTTGCTGAAAACCTAAACGAACAGATCGCGTCTATGGATAATGAGATTAAAATTACCTCTCTTAAGATTTCACAAACAGAGATACAAATTAAGACATTGGAAGATGAAATTAACGTTCTTTCGGGAAAAATTATTCGTTTGGACGGGTCGTTGAATTTTCTTTCAAAGGTTTTGCTTTTGCGCGTGGCGGAAACATATAAAAAGGGAAAATTAGATTTATTGGTCCTGCTTGCTTCTTCAAAAAATTTTTCTGATTTTATTTCTCGTTATCGTTATCTTCAGTCGGCGCAAATGCATGATCGGGAAATGCTTTTGGCGATGGAGCAGACAAAAACTAGCTATAACGAACAAAAACAACTTAAAGAGAAAAAACAAACGGAGTTGGAAAAATTAAATAAACAGCTTTTGGTTCAAAAAAAGAACTTGGCGACGCAGATTGCGGACAGAAAAAAACTTTACGAAGAAACAAAAGGAAAACAAGCGGAATACGAACGTTTATTGGCGGCGACAAAAGAAGAGCTTGAGGCGATTCAACGGATTATTGCCGGAAAAGGCGAAGAAACAGAGGTTAGAAAGGTTAACGAAGGAGATAGAATTGCAACGGTAATTCTTGGATCATCGGCTTGTTCAACGGGAACCCATCTTCATTTTGAGGTAAGAGAAAACGGCGAGGTAAAAAACCCTTTTTCTTATCTTAGAAATATAAATTTAATCGATAATTCGGGCGGCGATCCGTATACTGGCGGCGGGAATTGGTCTTGGCCGCTTAATGAACCGATTAGATTTACACAGGGATACGGCCAAAATACCAGCGCGATTCGTTCCAGAATTGTTTGGTATAAATTTCATACCGGTATAGATATTGTTTCCGAAGACAGAACGGTTAAAGCGGTAAAATCTGGGACGCTTTATCGCGGAGGTGTAGCCTGCGGCAATGGAACCCTACGGTATGTTCGCGTTCGCCACGAGGGCTCAAATATAGATACTTATTATTTGCATGTTAATTATTATTAACGAGAAAAAAGCGAAATTAAGTTTTTTTTCGAGAAAAGCTGTCTTAACTTCTTTGTTTTTTATTTTCTGTTTTTTTCTTAAAGTCAAATTCGTTAGAGCGGCGAATTTGATCAATAATTCTTCTTTTGAAGAGGGAACAAACAATTGGTCTTCTTCGCCTTCGACAGCGGTTTTTAACGTAATTGATACTTTTAAGCATTCGGGTCAATATGGCGCGTTGTTAACTAAAACCAGCAGTTCGGGCGCGGCATCGATTAGTCAGAAAGTGTCGGTTGAATCTGGAAAATTTTATCGGCTTTCTGGTTGGGTTTTAATAAACGATCCGTATATAAACAACGCGAAATTAAGATTTTATTGGCTTAACGAGTCGGGTTTAAAAATATTGCCGGAAGCTGTTCAAATTGAAGAGACCTTAAAAGATTCAAGATTTCAGTTTTTGGAAACAGAGTTGTCTTTGGCTCCAGAAAACGCTTCTTCGGCTGAAGTTCAGGCTTACGTTTATTTAGAAGGAAATCCGGAAAACCCGGCTGTTTTTGACGATTTAATTTTTGAGGAAATTTCTCCCTCTCCAACTTTGCCCCCGCCTTCTCCAACGCCAACCTTAACCCCGAGTTTAACGCCAACCCCAAAGCCGCCGTCTCCAACCCCTACTCTTAAAGCGGTATATAAGATCAATAAGGCGAAAGATGAAAACGGAGAATTTCTTTCCAGTGTAAAAATTTATGTTGACGATAATTATACTCATCATTATGATGACGAGGTTTTATATTTTTGTTCGGGATGCGAATGTTATTCCGGCGTGGACTGTTCTTTCGGCGAACATAAGATAAGTCTTGAAAAAGATGGATATGAAACTTGGCAGGAAATAAGAACGTTTAACCCCGGCGATAATTTTGAAGTCAGTCCCGTTTTAAAATTGTCTCAAAACCCTTCTTTGGTCAGTTCTCCGACTTTTACTCCGACCCCAAGGCCGACAATAACTCCAACTTTAGTTGTAACGTTGACGGCGGCGTCTCCTTCGGGAATTTTAGCCGCGCCCGATTTGGAAGAAAATGAAGGATCAGCTGAAGGAACAGATTCCGCCGAGATAAAAGTGCTTGGGGCGGAAGATATAAAAAAAGATATTAATATTAAACCGCCGGAGTCAAAATTTAAAAAAAACTTTCTTTCGTTGGGAGCGATTGGATTGGGGGGAATAATGATTGCGGCGGCGGCGTTTTCTTTTTTTAAACGATCGGGGCGGGATAAAAATTAAATTTTAAGCGATGGTTTAAGATCTTCAATTATGTTATATTTGAAATATTCCTTTTTATGTTAAAAATAAAAAGAATTATTTTTTTATGGCTTCCTCCTATTGTCTGGATGGGGCTTATTTTTTTTCTCTCTTCTTTTCATAAACTTCAAGTTTCGGAAGGAATAGACGATTTTATATTAAGAAAAATCGCCCATATGGTTGAATATCTAATTCTTTTTTTGCTTCTTTATCGAGCGATTAAAAATACGACAAACTATTCAATAAACAAAAATTTAAATTTCGCCTTTCTCTTCTCTATGATTTACGCTTTTACCGACGAATTTCATCAATCTTTTGTTTTGGGACGCAGTGGAAATTTAAGAGATATTGCTATTGATATTATGGGGATTTTTTTAGGTTGGATATTTTTTAAAAAATGGAAAAAGAATAAAACAAAAGGAGAAATATGAAAATTTTGGTTACCGGAGGAGCGGGATATATTGGTTCTCATACCGTGGCGGAATTGTTAAAAGAAGGGCATAAAGCGGTAGTTTTTGATAATTTAATTTACGGGCACAAAGAAGCGATTAAGTGTCCTTTGATTATAGGCGATTTGTTGGATAAAAAAGAGATTGAAGAGGTATTTAAAAAAGAAAAATTTGACGGAGTAATTCATTTCGCCGCTTACGCTTTGGCGGGAGAATCGATGGAAAGTCCCGGAAAATATTTTGAGAATAATTTACAGGGCGGACTTAATTTGCTTGAGGCGATGAAAAAATATGGTGTTGATAAAATTGTTTTTTCTTCAACTTGCGCCGTTTATGGATTTCCCGACAAACTTCCGGTTTCCGAAGAAGAAGAGAAAAAACCAACATCTGTTTACGGCGAATCAAAGCTAATGTTTGAAAAAATTCTTGGGTGGTATGATCGGCTTTTTGGAATAAAAAACGTTTGCCTTCGATATTTTAACGCGTCGGGCGCTTCCCTTGACGGCTTAATAGGCGAGGATCATAAACCGGAAACGCATCTTATTCCTTTGGTTATGCAAGCGGCCTTGGGACAGAGGGAGAAAATATCCATTTTTGGAAATGATTATAAAACAAAAGATGGGACAAACGTTCGCGATTATATTCATGTTTTAGATTTGGCGGACGCGCACATTAAGTCTTTAAAATATTTAAATGAAATTGGAAAAAGCGATTATTTTAATGTTGGTTCCGGTCAAGGTTATTCGGTAAAAGAAATAATAGAGATGGTTAAAAAAGTAACCAAGATTGATTTTAAGGTAGAAATCGGTCCAAGAAGGGCGGGGGATCCAGACGCAATTTGGGCGGATTGCTCAAAGATAAAAAAAACGCTTAAGTGGGAGCCAAAATATTCCGATCTTTTGACGATTATCAAAACTGCTTGGAATTGGCATAAAATTCATCCAAACGGATTTTATTAACCGCGGTTTTCTTTCTTACAACGTTCTTACACTTTTTTAAAGTTTCATAAAAAGAAAAACTTCTTAATTGAAATTGTTAATAATTGTATATTTCTAAAATTTGAAAGGAGAAGTTATGGCAAGAACAGTTTTAGGGATCATTGCCAGTCCAAAAGACGCCGATAAGGCGGTTGAAGAGCTTAAAAAGGCGGGTTTTTCTTCGGATGACATTTCCGTGATTGTTAAAGAAGAAGCAAAAATGGCGGCGGTTGAAGAAACCCGCGGCGGGAAGATTGCCAAAGACGCCGCCTCAGGCGCGGCAACGGGCGGAGCGATTGGGGGAATTGCGGGATTGATTATCGGCATTGCCGCGATTGCCATCCCCGGAATTGGCGGAATTATCGCCGCCGGGCCGTTGTCAATCGCTCTGGGTTTGACCGGCGTTGGAACAACAACTTTGGCCGGAGCGATTACGGGAGCGGCCGCGGGCGGACTTATCGGCGGTTTGGTTGGAATTGGAGTTCCGCGAAAACATGCCGAGATATACGAAGAAGCGATTAAAAAAGGACAAGTTTTATTGGCGGTTTCGACAACAGACGAAAACGAAAAACAAGCGACAGAAATATTTGAAAAGCATGGCGCGGCTCAGGTTTGCAGTATTGCTTCAAAAGAGTAAGTTGCTCCTTAAAGAAAGGAGGTGGTAAAGATGCAGTTAAATATGGATGAAGTGAACAAAATTTTGTCCAGCGTCAGCTTTCCTGCTTCAAAAGACGATTTGGTTTCTGAGGCGAAAGAAGAGAACGCGAGCAAAGAAGTTGTTGACGCAATAGAGAAATTGCCGGATCAGGAATATAAAGATATGACTGAAGTCATGGATCATTTAAAAACGATGGGATAAAACGCCTTAATTAAACATTTTTTTATGAAGCGGGAAGGGCAACCTTCCCGCTTTGGTTAGAATTAAGATTTTCTGCGGAGTAAAAGTGGGAAGAAAAAAAATACTGCTGCCGACGATTTTTTTGCTTGCGGCGTTGATTTTTGCTCTTTTTTTTAGAAATAAAATTTTTAATCCGGGAGAAGCGAGGACGCCGGCTTTATATTTGACCCCCGCGATTGAGACGGAAGATTTTCCCTTAAATTCTTTTTTTAATTTTAATAATAAGACGTTTATAAATAGCAGCGGCAGTTTTCAATTTCAGTATCCGCGAGATTGGCTTTTAGAAGAAAAAAAATTAAATAACGATCTTGTTTTACAGGGAATCACCGAAGCTTGGTCTGTAAGCAGTTTGGCCAATTTAGATCTTAAAAAAATACCAGACGAAAGCGCCAGAATCGATTTTGAGATATCGGCGGTTTTGGGGGATCAAGATTTAGAAAAATTGGCCTGCGGTCAAAAAACAATTCCCTGCGAGGACGCTTTTATCAATGGCATTAGGTACAAAAGAGTAATTTTTAAAAATAAAAAAGGGGAATTAAGCGCGGCTTTTATAACGATTAAAAACGGAAAAATTTATAAAGCGACTATTTCTCTTTTAACTAAATCTTCCAGCTCTCCTCTAAGAAGACAAGTTGACGAATTGATAAATTCGTTTAGAATTTTGAAATAATCGGAAAGATAAAGATTTAAAATTAGAATCTTAAAACTCCCAGTCCGATAAGACCGGTGATAATTAAATAAAGGCCCACCAAAACCGAAAGAAGTTTTGGGTTTACCAAAATTAAGATTCCAAAGATTAATGATAAAAGCGGGCTTATATTTCTTAAATTAAGATAAGGCATTTTCCTCCTTTTAATTTTTTTAATACTTTTAAGAGTATATCATTTTTGGCAAGCTAAAGTTAATTAAATTTTAACGATAATCCTAGAACATATTTTTATTTAATGTTAGAAAATTGACTAATAGTAGTTGACAAAAGATAAGACGTGTTATATATATAGTTTCATATAGATTATTAAATTCCTACTTTAGCCTGCTCAAAAATTTTTCCAAAAAATGTTAGAGAAAAAATTAAATTTTAAAAGAATTAACTATCTTATAGCCAGCCATTTTCGGCTGGTTTTTTGATGGAAAGGAGGTGAAAAAGATGAAAAAAATATTAACTAGTTTATTGACAATTTTAGTTGTTGGTTCAACTGCCGTCGGCGCAACTCAGGCGTATTTTTCCGATACTGAAACCAGTACTGGAAATACCTTTACCGCCGGGAGTTTGGATTTAAATATTGATGGCGGAGATACAAATGTTATTAAGTTTACTGTTGCCAATATGAGACCGGGAAGTCAAAATATTGGAACATGGAGACTTAGAAACGTTGGTTCTGTTGATGGTTATTTAGATTTACACAATATTTTAGTAACCAGCAAGGAAAATGGTTGTTTAGAACCTGAAACGGGAGATTCTTCTTGTGGAAATCCCGGGGACGGAGAAGGCGAGCTACAGGATTTGGTTAGTTTATCCAAACTTTTTTGGGATAATGATTGCAATGGATGGGTTGGTACAGGGGAGACCACTGTTTATGATGGAAAGGTGGGTTCAATCGCGAGCGATTATGATCTAAACGTTCCATTGTCTGCTGGGCAAGAAAAGTGTTTGACCGCTCAATTCAATTGGTGGTCTGGAGCTGAAGACAATAAAGGAATGGGTGATTCATTCACTCTTGATTTGACAGCAGAGTTAGCTCAAACGACTGCTCAATAAAGGTTAAGTCCTTTGACTCTCCACGAGCGCGCGGCGTGGAGAGAAGTAAGGATTTAAAAAAATATGAAAAAAATATTGAATATTTTAAAAATTGTTTATAAGGTTGGGTATTGGGTTATTTTGCTGGTTTTAATTTTAGTGGCTGGATTAACCGCTGTCTCGACCTTAAAAATTCCCGGCAACTATAAACTTTTTGTCGTTCAATCTGGGTCAATGGAGCCGAAAATTAAAAGAATGGGGGTTGTGGCGGTAAAACCTTTTTCCGAGTATAAAGAAGGGGATGTAATTACCGCGGCTGATCCCGGAAATCCAAAAGTAACCGTTACCCATCGAATAGTAGAAATCGAAAAAGAAGGCGAACAAATTTTTTATATAACAAAAGGAGACGCAAATCAGGATCCGGATACGGAAAAACGGCCCAAAGAATACGTTTTGGGAAAAGTAATTTTCTCCCTTCCTTTTATTGGTTACCCCCTTTCTTTTGCCAAAACTCAAACAGGACTTATCGTAATGATTATTATTCCGGCGGCGATTATTATTTATTCCGAGCTTATTTCAATTAAAAACGAAGCGCTTCGATTAATAAAAGAAAGAAGAAAGAGAAAGCTTTCTATCGTGGAAAAGGCGGAGGTGGCGGTTGGGAAAGAAATAATGGCGGTTGAAAACGAAGTTAAAGAAGTTGAAAAAGAAATTCTTAAGGCGGCTGTCGAAAAAGAAGAAAAAATTAAAAAAGGAAAAAAGAAAAATGCGAAAAAGGTTTCTTAAAATAATCATTTTTATTTTATTTTTGACTATTCCCAAGATTGGGTTAACCAATTCGTTTTTTATCGATCAAGAAATTTCCGAAGGCAATTCGTTTTCAGCCGAAAGTTTGGATTTTTCTCTTAGGGGATCTAACGGTTTTAATATTGACGGGTTAAAATCGGGGGAAAGCGCCAGCGAAATTATAAAAGTTAAAAAAGAAGGCGGACTAGATTTCATTTATAGAATTACCGCGGTCGAAACGGGCGGGGATGATAATTTCTGCCGCGCTCTTAATTTGGAAGTTAAATTAGGTGGGGCGGTTAAATATAGCGGCGATCTTTTTTCTTTGAGTTTAACTCCCCTTCCGGCGATTTCCTCAAGCGGAGAGGACGATTGGAATTTTAGCATCGGGTTTTCGGGCGATTCTTATGAGAATAAAACTTGTGAATTCAACCTTGTTTTTAGGGGTTGGCAGACGGACAGCGACGGAACTTGGGGCTTTTTTGACGAAGAAATTTTAACAAATGTTGTTAAAAGCGGAAGCTGGATAACTCCTTCTCCGACGATTTCTCCAACTAGCGCTCCCGCGCCGACGCCAACGCCAACCGCCGCGGTAGGAAGGGTGGTAATTAATGAAGTATTTTATGATGTTGATAGCTCTCATCAGGGCGGAAATGAAAAGAAAAACGAATGGATTGAATTATATAATGCGGGAACGGCGGCGGTTGATGTTTCCGGCTGGAGGATAGAAGATAATCATGATTTTAATATCCTTCCAACCGGAATTCCTTCAATTCCCCCCGATGGGTTTTTGGTAATTACTCCCGACGCTTCCACTTGGGACTATTGGCCGGGAATTCCCTTAACCGCGATTAAAGTTGTTTTAAGCGGTTCAGATCCAAAAATCGGAAATGGACTTGCTAAAGACGATCGGGTTATTTTAAAAGATAAAGATGGAAATATCGTAGATATGGTTAGTTGGGGAAGCGATAAAACCGCCTTTAATCCTTCGGTTCCGGGCGTTGCTTCGGGCCATTCGATTTCAAGAAAAATTAAGGGAGTTGATACGGATACGGCGGCTGATTGGATGGATACTTTTTCCGGCTCCACTCCGCCGGGACCAAATCCCGGAACCAATCCCCATAATCAGATTGGAGAGATAGTTAATCTTCTTTTGCCGCCCGCGGCTGAACCAACCTTGGAGATGGGGCTTAACGAGTCCCGCGATACGGTTTGGTTTTCGATAAATAATCTCGGAAGCTATGATAAGCTTGAGTATTCATTAATTTATAATTCAGATTTTGGCGATAAAGAAATTATCGGCTCTATTTCTCTTTCGGGAGAAGAAACTTATAACAAGGATCTCCGTTTGGGAACTTGTTCCGCAATAGAGGGGAGGGTTTGCGTTTTGGAAACGGGGATTTCCAGGTTAAGATTAAAAGCGAGTTTATATCGAGGTTCGGAAATAAAAGTTTTGGAAAAGGAGATTGGCGGTCAATAATCGACCGCGTTAAATCAATATGAGGCATTTGGCGAGGAAAATTTTTTTTCTTTTTTTCTTTTTTTTATTGTTGAGTGTAATTTCGGCTTCTTTCGCGCGCGCGGCCGATTTAAATGTCAATTGCGTTTCTTCGGGATGCGATTCTTCCCCGTCAAACGTCTCTTTATTTAATGTCTCCAATTGGTCTCCGGGGGAAACGGAGAGAAGAACAATCGAGGTTAAGAATCAAACTGGAGACGATTGTTCTTTTGGAATAAAATTAAAAAATATTTCCTCAAGGCCGACAGATTTTGCTTCGAAAATTTCAACAATAATCTCAAAACCAAATGGAGAAATTTTTAATAATAGTTTAGAGGCGCTTTTTAATTTGGGAAGTTTGTTTTTCGAGACAATTGGAAACGGGCAAACAAGAACTTATCAGTGGTTGGCCGCTTTTAGTCCTTTGGCCGGAAATGAATATCAAAACGCCAAAAGTTCTTTTGATTTTGATTTAAACTTTTCTTGCGGTTTGCCTCCCGGTCCGACAGCGACGCCCGTTCTCGGCTGTAGCGACGTCAAACCCGGAGCGCCAACAAATTTTCAGGCGGTTTCCGGACCAAACGCGGATCAAGTAACCCTTTCTTGGACTTCACCCGCCCCGCCTTTTACTTATTTTTTAGTCGCTTATTCTGATAGTCCCGACTGGCCGCCAAAATGGGGAAATCCCGATGTCGGAACGGGAAATAGTTATATTGTATCGGGTTTGGGAAGCGGAACTTATTTTTTCTGGTTAAGAGCGGGCAACGGGTGTTCGACGGGAGATTTTACGGGACCCATTTCAGCCTCAGCCTTAGGAACGGGGGGCGTAGCCGAAGGCTTTTATCCGGGAATCTTGGGGGTTAAAACCGAAATAACGCCGACTCCGACAGGCGGCCAGCTTGGCGGAGGAATTTTTACCTCGGCGGGAGAAGTGGCCGGCGCGCAAATTAAACCAATTTGTCCCTTCTGGTGGATTGTTTTAATTGGACAAACAATTTTGCTTTCAATTTATTATGGAAAGTTTTTAAAAAGAAAAAGTCTAAGATATTGGTGGTTGGGAACAATCGTTATTTGGGGTCTTTCTTTTTCTCTCGACCGCCTAGCCCATACTTATTGGTATTCGCCTAGTCGTTTTTGTCAATGGACGCCCTTTACGGGAGCGGCATTAGCCTTGCTTGAAACATATGTTTTTAGAAAGAGAGTTTTGATAAATTAAGTTTTAATTTTTGCTTTTTTTTGTCGCCGGTGCTTAAATTATATTATGTCCTTTCTTTTGGATTGGTTTTTACCCCATCATGGCAATAACCACAAAGCTCGCTTAATAAGATCTTATTCTTTGTTTCTTCTTTCTTTATTTTTTATCTTGACGCAATTTTCTCTAACTTTTTTTACTTTTGCCAAACCGGCGGTTTTGGGTTATTCCTCAAACATTACTCCGGAAAGAATTATTGAACTAACTAACGCTGAACGCGCAAAACTCGGACTTAACGCCCTAAAAGAAAATCGTTTGCTTTCGGAAGCGGCCCGTCAAAAAGCGGCCGATATGTTTGCTTTTAATTATTGGGCGCACGTTTCGCCTTCAGGAAGAACGCCTTGGTCTTTTTTTACCGATGTTGGGTATCGATATCAATATGCGGGCGAAAATTTAGCTCGAGATTTTAGAGACCCTGATTCTGTGGTTGCCGCCTGGATGAACTCTCCTTCTCATAAAGAAAACATTGTTAGCTCAAAATATGAAGAAATAGGAGTCGCTGTTGTCGATGGAACGCTTCAGGGAATAGAAACAACTTTAGTTGTTCAGCTTTTTGGAACTCAATATGGAGCGGCTGTTTCTCATCGCGAGGAAACTAGTTCGCCAGCAAACGCTTTTGAAACAAGAAAAGAGACGGCGCCGGTCGCAAATCCAATTAAAAGCCTAGGCATCGAGACTAAGGAATTTTTAAGCAATCGGACCGGAAGAGAAATAGCGATAATTAGTCCGCTTAGTCTTGTTCGGGGGATAACTATTTTTATCGTTGGCGTGCTTATCGGGGTATTTTTGGTGGATGGATTATTGGTTTCTCATAGGGAGACGCATCGTTTTTCGAGCCGAAGTTTGGCTCAGATGATGTTTCTTATTTTTGTTTTATTCTTAAGCTTAATGATTAAAGAGGGGGTGGTTTTATAAATGAAGAATCTATTTTTAGATATTAAAACCCACCTAAGTCATTATTTTGTTTTAGCCTTTATTCTTGCGTTTGGAGCCTTGGCCTTTTTATATTTTGGATATTCTCCTCAAATACAACTTCTTTCCGTCTTTCTTACCTCGATTTTTTATGTTTTATGGGGGATATTTCATCATTATCTAGAAGGGGATTTGCATTTTAGAATTATTCTTGAATATGTGGCGTTGGCGCTTCTAGGTCTATTGATTTTAATTTCAGTTATTAATAGAACATAAAAAAGGAGAATTAAAAATGAAAGGAGTAGTGTTGGCTGGGGGATTGGGTACCCGTCTTTATCCCCTGACCCATGTTACCAATAAACATCTTTTGCCTGTTTATAATAAGCCAATGATTTTTTATCCTATAGAGACGTTGGTTCGAGCCGGAATTGATGAAATTATGGTGGTAACAGGCGGCCCGCACGCGGGCCATTTTCTTTCAATTTTAAAAAATGGAAAAGAATTAGGGGTTAAACACCTTGCCTACGCTTATCAGGAAGGTGAAGGAGGAATCGCCGCGGCTCTTTCTCTCGCTCGCGACTTTGCGGACGGAGGAAACATTGCGGTAATTTTAGGGGATAATACAACCGATGCCGATATTTCCAAAGAAGTGAAAAATTTTAACGACGGGGCAATGATTTTTTTAAAGAAAGTCCCCGATCCAAAAAGATACGGCGTGGCGGTTTTTGATAAAGATAAAATTGTCCGCATTGAAGAAAAACCAAAAGAACCCAAAAGCGACTTGGCGGTTACCGGACTTTATCTTTACGACAATGAAGTTTTCGAGATTATTACTAAATGCAAACCTTCCGCCAGAGGCGAACTTGAGATAACGGACGTAAACAATTTTTACCTTCAGAAAGGGAAACTTAAGTGGTCTTTTTTGGAAGGATTTTGGTCTGACGCGGGAACTTTTGAAAGTTTATATCGATCTAATTCTTATTGGGCTGAAAAAGCTTTAAAAATTTAAAAAAGTGCGCTAGTCTTTTTTAAATTTAAAAAGGAGAAATTATGTTAAAACCTTACGCGGAAAGAACGCACGAAAAAATGAAAGAAGTTTTGATGAATCCAGAGGCGGAAGGGCCGGAAATTCATTATTACATGATTCGAGGAGGGGATAAAAAAAAGAATATTACTATTTGGGAATCCGGGACGGTGGGCGGTGAATATATAAAAACTTATGGGCACTATCACGTTGGAGCGCTTGATGAAACTTACTGGATAGTTCACGGAGAAGGAATAGCTCTTTTGCAAAAGAGAAAAACGGCTGAAAACGGCGAGCCGATTGATGATGAAATAGAGGAGTTTAAGGCAATTGCGGTTAAAGAAGGCGACAAAGTGTTTATCCCCTCAGGTTTTGGTCATTTGGTGGTCAACACGGGGAAAGAGTGGTTGGTGACGGTTGATGATAGCCCGGTTAATTTTGAAGAGGTTGACCCCGTTAGTCTTCCGGGACACGCGGATTACGAGCCTTTAAAAAAATTAAGAGGTTTTGCCTATTATGTGGTTGAAGAGAATGGAAAACCTAAACTTTTAAAAAATCCGAATTATAAAGTCGTTCCCGAGGCGGAAATTACTACTCCTTGATTTTTTAAAAGCGGCAGATAAAGTTTTTCTTTGTATTCGCGAAGAACTCTTTCTGCGCTATAGCCTTCAATAATTAATTTCCTTGCTTTTTCCATCTTGATTGACCAGCTGGAGTTTTGAGGATTGGCGAGATGTTGATAATATAAAGGAACAATTTCTTCTTCAATTTTTTTTAATAAGGAATTGGTTATATCGACGTTTTCTATTTCCCAACCGATTTCGTTCAAATTAATTTCTTCAAGCCAGCCGTCTTTGGTGGAGACAATTAATCCTCCGTTTAGCGCCGCCTTCATTGTGCTTGTGCCGCAAGCCTCAAAACCAACAACGGGAGTATTAAGCCAGACGTCGCATCCGCTGGTAATTAAGGGAGAGACCGTGATGTCATAATTTGGAAGATAAACCGCGTTTTCGTTTAATTCTTTATTTATAATTTCTTTTAAAGTTTCAACCGTTTTTTGGCCGACAGGGTCGTCTTCGTGAGCCTTGCCCGCAAAAACAATTTTAATTGGGAATTCGAAATTGCAGAGTTTTTTTAATCTTTCGACGTCTTCAAGAATGGCTAACGGTCGTTTATAGGGGACGATTCGCCTTGCCCAGCCAAAAATAAGGTTTTTTTCATCCCATTTTTTCCCGGTTTCTTTTTCAATGTATGACAAAAGTATTTTTTTGTTATCAAGATGTTTTTTCCATAATGTTTTTGAAGAATCGTTTTCTATTCTGTCCCAGTTTTTAAGCCGTATTCCATTTGTAACTTTTTCAATTTGATAGTTTGGCCAGAGTCTGGAGGCCTCTTTTTGGTGAAGACCGCTGACAGCGTTTATTTTTCCGGCGAGTTTTAAAGCAAGTTGAGTCATTGAAAATAGGTCCGAATTTTCTATGGAAGCAAGAGAAAGAATATCGCTTAGAGGTATTTCGATTTCTTCGGCATATTTATTAATCATGGCGGAAATTAAATCTTGACTAAAAAGTTCTTGACCTGCCGCAACGAGAGTATGATTGGTAAAAACAACTTGTTTTTTAACCTCTTCGCAAGCCTCCTTAAAACTTATCTTGTTTCTTTTCATTTCACTATGTATAAGAGAAAGCAGTAAAAAGGCGCAATGACCTTCGTTTAGATGATATATTTGAGGTTTTATTCCGAGATTAAGAAGAAGGCGAAATCCGCCAATGCCTAAAATCATCTCTTGCTTAATTCTAGTTTCTCGATTGGAAACATATAGATGATCGGTTATCCCTTTGTCGCCCCCTGAATTTTGATCAATGTTTGTATCAAGAAGAAAAACCGCATTCTCGCCCTCTTCCCACTTCCATGCTTGAGCAAAAACCATTCGGTCTTGTACAGGAACGCTTATTAATATTTTTTCATTATTGACGCCGCAAACCGCCTTAAGTCCAAGTTTTTCGGGCGAATCTCCGCCACTGCTAAAATCGCTTTTATTATTTCCGTATCCCTCTTTATAAAATAATCCAACTGAAACAATGGGGAATTTTGTTTGGGCGGCTTCTTTTACTAAATCGCCGGTAAGAACTCCAAGCCCGCCGGCAAAAGTGGGAATTTTTTCGCTGAGGGCAAACTCGGCGCAAAAGTAAGCCACTAATGGATCCATAAGAATATTATAAAAAATTATTTCATTTTTTGTTTATTATTGATTGACTTTGGGGATAAAGGAAGGGTTAAAAGCGCTATCGGTTAATTCTTTAATTCGATTTTTTATTTCTTCGGCTCGAAGGAACTCTTGATTTTTTATGGAAATCTGAAGTTGCTTTTTTAGAGTATTTACCATTTCTTTCTTTTCTGCCGGCGAAAGAGCGTTTTTTTCGCCATTGAGTCTTTCTTGAATTTCTTCATCTTCTTTTCGGGCAAGTTCATCAACCTTGCCTGTTCTTTGCCATTCAAATCCGGTGGTGATAATCTCAAAATAAAGCCTTTTTGCCTTTCTTTTTATTTTATTATCCATAAGAATGCATGACTCAATTGTTTTAAGAAGTTTATGCGCGCCATGCTCAATCATTTCCAAACTCCACCAAGGACGGGCGGAAGCCCACCAAAATTGATCAGAATAAAGCGATTCATCCAACAGTTCCCGCGTTTCCGCTCTTTGATCCATCTCAACGGCTGAAATTGCCAGGTTAACAAGTTTCCATTGTTTTTGATGAATCGGATTTTCTTTATCGTCCCAACGGACAAAAGGACTATTTTTAATTAGCTCGTGGCGAGTAAAAGCCCAAGACGAATTTTTAGGATTTGCCAAGATTTTATCCGTAAAGTAATTTTCTATTTCCGAGACGGTAATTGTTTTTACCTCCGGTTCTTTACAAATATCCCAAAGCAAATGTTCAAGACCGGGGCGGTGATGGCCAAAAGTTTCGCCGTCCATGGCGGTAAGCAAAAATTGGCCGCCAACCGTTCTTTTCGAAAGATCTTTAACTAACGATTTAGCTGTGAATATTTGGGCGCTTAGGATCTGAAAACTAAGAGACCTTTCTCTAAAAAAGAATTTTAAACCAAAGTCGTTTTGATAAATCTTTGTATAATCAACCGGTTGGTCGATAGCGGTTTCGTCAAGGATAATCCATTCATACCCAAGTTCTTTAATTATTCTTCCAAGATTTGGGCTATACGCCATTTCCGGAGGGAAAAAACCCCTCGGCTGATAATTGCTTCCAAAAAATTTTTTATGGGTTTCTTCATTTAATTTTATTTGTCTGACAACTTCATTTTCTGGAAGTTTGGGCAAGAAAGGATGAAATTTTGCCGTCGCTGTTATTTCGATTTGTTTTCTTTCTAAAAGAACTTGAAGATTCCTTATTATCTCGTCAAAGCCGTTTTTGATAAGCATTTCTGTAAGTCCGGCGTTTATGTTAAGGGTTAATTTTGCGTTTGGGTGGGTAATCAGGCCTTCGGTAATTTTTCGATAAGATTCTTTAACAACTCTTTCTAAAATTGTTTTTTTTTGTATTGGCGGCTGATAAATATGAATAAAGTTAACCCAGTACATTATAAAGAAGTTTGTTTTTTGCCTATTTCAACTGCCCTTTTATAAAGTTTAATATATTCTTTGGCGGAATGTTCCCATGAAAAATCTTGTTTCATAGTTTGATAAACAATTTTTTTCCAGACCTTTTTGTTTCTGTATATTTCAAGCGCGCGAACAAGGGCGGTAAGAAAACTCATTTCGGAAAAATTTTTAAAAGTAAAACCCGTTCCAATTCCCGTGGCGGAATCATAATTAATTATTGAGTCGGCCAACCCGCCTGTCGCGCGCGCGACAGGAACGCAACCATATCTCATGGCTTCCAGGGCGACAATCCCGCCGGGTTCATATTTGCTGGGCATTAAGAGAATATCGGCTCCGGCAAAAATTTTGCGAGGAAGGGTAAAGTTGGCCATTAAATGAGTTCCCACTTTGCCCGGATATTTTTTTTCAAGTTCGGCAAAATAATTGCGATAAATATCTTCGCCGTTTCCAAGAACCACAAACTGAACGTCAAGTTCCGTAAGAATAAAATCAAGAGTATTCATAAGCAAACTTAATCCTTTTTGGGCTCCAAGTCGGCCTGAAAATGCTATAATGGGAGTATCAATAGACTCTTTTAGTCCAAATTCTCTTTGAAGATCGATTTTGTTCTCGATTCTATTTTTTAAAGTTGTCAATCCAAAATTTTTCTTTATTATTTTGTCTTTTAGGGGATTAAATTCATTATAATCAAGACCGTTTAGTACCCCGGAAATTTTATCTCTTAGTTCCCTAAACAAATTGGCCAATCGACCGCCGTATTCTTCGGTCATTATTTCGCGGGCGTAAGTTTCCGAGACAGCGTTGACTAAGTCCGCATAAATGACCCCTCTTTTTAAGGCGTTTTGTTTTAAAAATCTCTCGCTAAAAAAAGAAGCGAGTCGGCTTTTGCCGTCGTCAAAATCAAGTTCGGAACAATGATCAAAATCGAAAATTCCCTGAAAAAGATTATGAATAGAAAAAAGGGTTGAGATATTTTTTAATTTAGGATCGTCTTTATAGCTAGTTTTAAGATAATTAATTAGGTATCCAGTATGCCAATCGTTGCAATGAATTACGTCCGGCGTAAAATTTGAAACCCTAAGAAATTCAAGAGCGGCCCGACTTAAGAGGCCAAAACGAATATGATCGTCAGAATAATCATAAACATTGGCTCTTTTTTCATAATATTCCATATTTTCAAGAAAATAGACTATAGGTTCATTTTCTTTTCTTTTAACAAGAACTTTGACATTGCAAATTAATTCTTTTGGTTGAATTTCGCCTTCTTCGCCGGTGGGAACTCTCAGTCCTTCTAATATTGTTTTTGTCGGGAAAAGCTGATCGTTGATAGTTCCGTATTTGGGGGTAAAAATTCGAATATTTATTCCCTCTTTTAAAAGCGCGCGAGGCAAAAGGCGCGAAACCTGAGAAAGTCCGCCGACAGAAGAATAGGGAGCAACTTCAGCCGAAACAAAAAGAACATTCATTTAACGTCTATTATACCAAAAATATCGTAGAAGGGTATTCTTAACCTGTTGGCACAAGTCTTAGGGCAATTGTTAAGTAATATCGCGGATTTTCAAACATTTCCGGGTGGGAAAATCTGAAACAAAATTCACCTACAATCTCTGGTAATTTGT
>Ga0101944_10001285_pt1 | contig 54389 bp, 43 predicted proteins | sample DewCreD2012metaG_FD_75245 | JGI IMG/M metagenome (GOLD analysis project Ga0101944, IMG submission 75245) | Hot spring sediment bacterial and archeal communities from British Columbia, Canada, to study Microbial Dark Matter (Phase II) - Dewar... ...
GCCGAAGTGGTTCCACTCGTAGTATGCGGAATTCATGCCGCGAGGGGAAAATTATTTCCCCCACGGCTACCTGCCGATCAACACCCGCAGCCCGTCCAACTCCAGCCGTCCCAGGAACTCGTCAAACACGGATTCCTTCGAACGCGACTCCGCGCCTGCATCCCCGCTTCAGGAAACTGCCCCTCGATCCGCCCGCCGTCCCGCCGCCGGGCGCAGATCGTAGCCGGTTCGAACCAGCGGCGCCGAAAGCACCAGGCTCGTCGTCGGCACCCCATAGCGCAACAGCTTCATCACCAGCCCTTCGAGCTCTTCCACCGTGCTCACCAGGACCTTCATCATCAGCGCGTCCCCGCCGGTGACGTGATAACACTCGCGAATCTGCGCACACGATTTCAGAAACGCCATGAGCTGCGCGTACTGCGAGCCGTCACAACTCATCCGGATGATCGCCGTCATCCCCAAGCCCAGGCTGGAAGGATCGATGTCGGCATGATAGCCCCGGATTACGCCGGCATCCTCCAGGCGCCGGACGCGTTCGGCGGTGGCGCTCGGTGACAAGCCCGCCCGGCGGGCCAGTTCAGCCCAGGAGATGCGGGCGTCTTTCTGGAGTTCGTCCAGCAGGACGCGCGCGACATCGTCGATCAGGGGACTGAGTTCGCTCTGAGTCTTCATTCGTGGAGTCCTTTGTTTCTGTCGCTCCTTACCTTTTATCCCACAGAATCTCAGCGAAGCTGAAATAGAATCAACGATGAAAAACCATTAGAACCGTTGATTCGATGTTTCCTTTGGGACCGCCCGGATTTAGTCTGACAGCAGGATGCATCAATTACGGGGCCAGCCGCTCCCCTTGTCTGATCTGGAGGACATCGCCTGGGGCGCGCGGGTGGAAATCGCCCCGGACGCTCTCGCCCGGATGAAGGCCAGCGAGCGCGCCGTCGGCAGAATCGCTGCCAGCCACCTGCCCGCATATGGGATCAACACCGGTTTCGGCAAGCTGTGCGAGATCCGCATCGAAGACGGCGAAATCGAGCAATTGCAACTCAACCTTGTTCGGAGCCATGCCTGCGGGCTCGGCGCGCCCCTCAGCGAGGGTGAAACCCGCGTCCTGATGGCGTTGCGGGCCAATACTCTCGCTCTCGGCTACAGCGGCGCCCGGCCCGAGCTGGCCCTGAAGCTGGCTGAACTTCTCAATCTCAATGTCCTGCCCGTCATTCCCGAGAAAGGTTCGGTCGGCGCCAGCGGCGACCTCGCCCCGCTCGCGCATCTGGCGCTGGTGGTGATTGGCGAGGGCGAAGCCGTTTATCGCGGCCAGCGCCTGCCGGGCGGCGACGCGCTGCGGCGCGCCGGCCTTCAACCGTTGAAGCTCCGCGCCAAGGAGGGGCTGGCGCTGCTCAATGGCACACAGGCTCTGACGGCGGTGGGCGCGCTCGCGCTCTGGCGGGCTTTCCGGGTGGTGGGGCTGGCCGACGCCGCCGGCGCTATGACTTTGCAGGCGCTCCGTGGCGCGCCGGCGGCTTTTGACCCGCGGATCCACGAAACCCGGCCGCATCCCGGACAAGCGCTCACGGCGCGGCGCTTGCGCGCCCTGCTGGAGGGAAGCGATGTCGACCCTGCCTGGCGCGCCACCCCCGCGCCCGTGCAGGTGAACCCCATCGTCCTTTCTCCGTCCATCTCCCCCATCCCACCAGGGACCAACGTACAGGTCAAAGTGATCAACTTCCCACCCAACGCCCCGGTGAACATCGGCATCGGCAGGCCCGGCATGGGTTATCAGATCGTCAATGCTGGCATTACTGACGCCGCCGGTACGCTGGTTACATCCATCACCGTGCCAGAAGTGAACAACCCTCTGGAACAATGGACGGTCGTAGTCATCACCACCAGCGGCACGCCCGCCTCGGCGGCCTCACCGCCGTTTACAATCGGGCAATAAGGCTACTTCAGGCTATTAAGGTCAATCTTGGGTTCATCCGGCGTGATCAGCCCTAACTGTTTGGCCTTCGCCACTGCCGCCACCCGGCTGTGAACGTCGAGGGTGAGGTAGGCGTTCGACAACAGGTTGCGCAGGGTTGACCCCGCCACCCGCATCATCTCGGCCAGCGTAGCGGTACTGGCTTCGGGGAACGAGGCGCACAAAGAAAGCGCCTGTAACTGGCGCGGCGTCAATTGGGGGCCCTGCCCAAGTTGGCGGAAGTACCGCTGGCGCGCCGCCGGGCTCATGTACATGCCCCCCTCGGCCACCAGACTGATGATTTCTGGCATGGACTCAAGGAAATGACGATCTTCCTTGAGCACGTAGCCGCTCGCGCCGGCTTCGAGCAGTGCGTGGATCAGCGCCGGCTGATCGTGCATAGATACCACCAGCACTTCCAGGTTTGGGTAGGTTTGCAGGATATTCGGGATCGCCGCCAGGATGGGATAGGGTTCTTCACTGCCTTCTCGCACCGGCACTTTCACGTCCATCAGCACCAGGTCTGCGTCCGTCTCGGCCAGAAGGTTCTCCAGCTTTTCTCCTGTATCAGCCGTTCCCACAACTTCCGCCAGCGGGTTATTTTGTAATCGCGCTAAATACCCGGCCACAATTAATGGATGGTCATCCAAAATAACCACACGTATTTTCTTATTCACCACTGCCTCCCCTGGAATCCGTGAGTTACCCTTGCATGAGAGCATTTACGATACGATATCGCGTGTAAATTGCAGGCGCAGCCCACCATTTACCTTACCACGATCTCGCAAGCAAGACAACCACCCGCCCGGCAAATCAGTACAATTGTCTATAAACTCATAGACAGCGCCTATTTTATTCCGTCCGCAAAGGGCGTATAAATAATAGTAGCAATTCCCAAATAAATAGTCCACCTCACAATCCATAAGCTTTTTAGGTGATTTTTCGCCATTAAATCACTGTAGTAGAGCACCCGAACGTCTTAGCCATTAAATCACGTCAAGCAGAGCGCGCCGGCAGATTAACTGTCTGGCGCGCTCTGCTTAACCCTTCGTAAGCCCGTTTTTAATCTTCTTCCACCTGGTTCGGCTCGATGTTGGTATCCTGATCCTCATAATACATGGCCGAGGTCGAACGGTCTTCTACGTTTCCAACCAGGTAAGTGTTCTCTTCATTGTACTCATCGTCATCGTCGCCGTCGTCCACGCTCTTGATTCTCCCCAATTCCTCAATATTCACGGTATCTTCCGGCTCAGAGCTTTCGCCCACGTCGCCCTGCTGTTTTTGCATTTCGACAAACGCCGCGTAGTAACCCTCTAAGCGGATGGTGACTTCCGGCATCGACTCTTCCAACACCTCCAGCGCGCCAATCAGTTCGGCCTCACTGCCAGCAGGGTTTTTCACGTACTCATCCCACAGACTGGCAAAGGGCGTGGCGTTGTGGAGCATTTCGCCCAGCGCCTCGCCCATCTCTTGGGCCATCAGTACGGCCTGCTCGCCGTACTGCTCCTGTAAAAAAGCCCGGCGGCCACCATAATAGTCGCTCAGGATGGTGACAACCTCTTCAATTCCATTGTCTTCTAACGGCATGGCTCTTTCCTTTCTAGCCGTATTTCAGCGTGTGGGTAGATTACAGGCCGCAGTCTACCCCCCAAAATACACGACCCATTCTCGTAATCCTTCATTCCACCGGGCGGCGCGGAGGGTCATCGGCGTCATAGCCGGGCGCGGAGATGGTCCTCGCCGCCGGCGCCGCAAACGCGCCGCTGGCTCCGGCGCGCGCTTCTTCCGCGCGGATCACGCGGATATCCAGCACCGCCACCATCTGTGCGCCCAACAGCACGATCACGCTGCTGATAAAAATCCAGAACAGCAGGGCCGCCAGCGCGCCCAGCGAACCATACAGCAGTTCGTAACTGTTCAGACTGCTGCTCACGTAGGTTGAAAACAAATCCTTCGAGAGTTCCCAGCCCACTGCAGCCGCCAGCGCGCCGCGCCAGGCCGCGCTCCAGTGCACTGCCGTGTTCGGAACCCATAGGTACAGGGCCAGGAACATCAACCAGGTGAACACGCCAGGGGCCAGCCGCGCCACCGCCCGCCATAACGGAGATTCTAAAATTCCAGGGTCGAGACGCAGCACCACCAGCACCGCCGGAAGCGACTGGACCACCGAAGTGGAAACAAACGACAGCAGCAGCAGTACAAACAGCCCTCCCACCATCGCCGCCGCCGCCAGGCGGCTTTGCATCACGTTGCGCAGGCGGGCGCTGGGCCAGGCCATGTTAATGTTGCGCGCTAACACGTGAAAAAACCCCGTAGCCGACCACAACAACCAGGCAAAGCCGATGACCCCCAGCGAACCCCGGTGCTCGTAGACCTGCTGTAAGTTCTCTTCAATCAACCGGCGCGAAACGGGCATCGCCGTGCGCACCAACAGCAGAGTCTGGTAATACGCCTGCTCGCTGTTCGAGAGGATAAAACTCAGGATTGCAATCAGGAACAGCGCCAATGGAAAGAGCGAAAACAGAGCATAATACGCCAGGGCCGCGGCGGCTTCTGGCCCACGCAGTTCCACAAACCGCACGTAAATCTCGCGCGCCAGTTCCAACCGCCCCCCTGCGGCCCGGTCCAGTTTTTGATAAGCCCCCTTCAACCTGGTCAGCGCCCCGGCCATCCGATTCATCGCTCCATCCTTCTGGCCTGTTATTGCCGGCCTTCGACTGACCTGGTTATACGCCGCCTACGCCCCGGCGGCAAGCGGGAAGCCCCATCGCGCGGCGCGGGGATTTTCCCACACCCAGACGGCGAGTATAATCATAAGCATTCAATCTCAAGCCATCTCAGGAGAAACCCCATGATCATCATTGCCGATCTCAAAACCGACACCGGCCAATCCCTCGGGCAGATTGCCGCCCCTCCCAAGCAGTTCAAAACCGGCTCGCGCGGATTCTACGCGAACACCAAAATCGAAATTGACGGCAAACGCTACCAGGTCCAGGTGCAGATCGTCGAAATTGGCAGTAAACCACAGCCCACCGAATAATCCCCCACAAACGACCATCTCACGTTATAATACACCCATTAAAAATCATCGAGAAGCATGGCAAAATTTACACTGCCCTAGATAAAGGCCACTTTAAATGACGGAAGAAACCACGCGATCAACCGACTTTATCCACGAGGCCGTTGCAGAAGACCTGCGAACCGGGCGCTTCACCTACGTGCGCACCCGCCTGCCACCCGAACCCAATGGCTACCTGCACATCGGTCACGTCAAAGCCTTCCTGATTGACTACACCATCGCCAAAGACTTTGGCGGCTACTGCGACCTGCGCTTTGACGACACCAACCCCGCCAAAGAAGATACCGAGTTCGTCGAAGCCATCAAGGAAGATATCCAATGGCTGGGGATTCAGTGGGATCGCCTGCTGTTTGCGTCCGATTTCTTCGACACCCTCTACGAATGGGCTGTTAAACTGGTCAAAAAGGGCAAAGCCTACGTAGACGATCAAAGCCCCGAAGAGGTGAGCAAAAACCGGGGGACGTGGACCGAGCCAGGGGTCGAAAGCCCCTACCGCAACCGCTCGGTCGAAGAAAACCTCGACCTGCTGGAGCGCATGAAGAACGGCGAGTTCCCCGATGGCTCGCGCACCCTGCGCGCCAAGATTGACATGGCGCACGGCAATATGAACATGCGCGACCCGATCATGTACCGCATCATCCACGAGCCGCCCCATCACCGCACCGGCAAACAGTGGTGCATTTACCCCATGTATGATTGGGCGCAGGGCCAGAACGACGCCATGCACGGCGTGACCCATTCGCTGTGTTCGGCGGAGTACGAAGATCACCGCATCCTGTACGAATGGTTCCTGAACGAACTGGAACTGGAACACAAACCGCGCCAGATCGAGTTCCCCCGCATGAACCTGAACTACACAGTGATGAGCAAGCGCAAACTGCGCCGCCTGGTGGAAGAAAAATACGTCTCCGGCTGGGACGACCCGCGTATGCCCACCTTGCGCGGGATGCGCCGCCGCGGTGTGACCCCCGAAGCCATCCGCGATTTTATCGCCCGCACCGGCGTGGCCCGCACGATCAACGCGCGCGCCGGGGTAATGGTGGATATCGCCCTGCTGGAAGCCTGCATCCGCGACGACCTGAACAAGCGCGCCTTGCGCAAAATGGCCGTGCTGAAACCCCTCAAAGTCGTCATCGAAAACTACCCCGCCGGCCAGGTGGAAAACTTTGAAGTGATTAACAACCCCGAAGACCCCGCCGCCGGTACGCGCACCGTGCCTTTCTCGCGCGAGATATACATCGAGCAAGACGACTTCCGCGAAGAGCCGCCGCCCAAATACTTCCGCCTGGCGCCGGGCCGCGAGGTGCGCCTGCGCGGAGCTTACTTCATCAAATGCGAGCGCGTGATCAAAAACGAAAAGGGAGAGATCGTCGAACTGCGCTGTACTTACGACCCCGCCACGCGCGGCGGCGACTCGCCCGACGGGCGCAAGGTTAAGGCCACACTGCATTGGGTTTCGGCGGCCCACGCCATCAGCGCGGAAGTGCGCCTGTACGACCGACTCTTCAACACTCCCGACCCCGAAGAAAGCGGCGACTTTATCAACGACCTGAACCCCAACTCACTGCAAATCCTCACCGGCTGTATGCTCGAACCCGGCCTGCGCGACGCTCAACCCGGCGACACCTTCCAGTTCGAGCGCCTGGGCTACTTCTGCGTAGACCCCGATTCACAGCCTGGCCGCCTGGTCTTCAACCGCACCGTCAGCCTGAAGGACGAGTGGGCCAAGATCGAGAAGAAGTAAGCCATTCAACCAGACGGGGCCAAAAGCCCCCGTCTTAATTCATCAAAACCCTTCGGGCTAAATTCTTCAGCCCGAAGGGTTTTTTATGTTCTGAACAGGGGCTTCAATCCCGCGCCCGGCGTGTCGTTTCGTCCAGCGGGGTTTACGCGCCTTCTCAGGAATTCTTTTCGATCAACGCCACCACTTCGGGGAAATCAATCCCCAGGCGGCGCACCGTCTCCAGAGTCGGCACGCCGTTCTTCGACCAGCCGCGCCGCTGGTAGACGGCATCCATCAACTGCTCATAGCGCCCCTCGCGGAATTTACGCAGTGCGGCCATCTTTTCTTCTGTGCTCATGCCGGTAATATCCAGGCCCACCTCTTCGCGCAGGCTCTTATCGTAGCGTTCCGCCCGCGACTCATACTCCGCCGCCGTCACCGGGCCAACGGCGCGGTAGGGGGGATAATCCCACTGGCGAGTGCCGTACCCCATGCGCAGGTTAAACAGGCGCTGGAAGTTGTAGACCTTCTCCGATTCGAGGATAATATCGTCAATCGTGACCTTCTTGCCCAGCACGCCCTCATACAGCCAGGTGTAGTTTTCCACGTGTTCCGGCACTTTGTGGGGTTCTTTGGCCGTCTTGTTGCTCACGGGAATAATATCATTCCAGGGAAGCTTGCATAACCCGTGCAGGCTGAACCAGGTGCGCCACATAGGGAAGTAATGCAGCGCCTCGGCTTTGGCCTCGAAGGTGGGTAACTGCTTGTGGACCTGTTCCATGAAGATCAGCCAGGCTTCGTCGTGCTGAGGGCCCTTCGAGGCCAGGGCATACCCGCCCTGCTGGGCCAGCGATTCCTTCGTCATATACTCCGAAATCTCCAGTCCCTTGATCTCCATGCCGATGTCTTGCAGCAAGGCCGGGTCTGCCCCGTAGTGTTCGGCGAAATAGCGCTTCATAAAGCGCACGCCCTGGCCTACGATCACCCCAAAGCCCGTCCCGCGCGCCATCTGATGGATCAGTTCCAGCACGGCATCGGCGTTGCCCCACGTCAGTTCCAGGCCGCCGGTGCGTTCGGGGGTCAGGATGCCGTATTCGTAGCATTCCATGGCAAAGGCCACCGAATTGCCCAGCGAAATGGTATCAATGCCGTAGGTATCGGCATAAAAATTGATCTCCAGCACATCCACCGGGTTGAAGATGCTCAGGTTCGAGCCGCACCCGCCCAGGGTTTCGTATTCGGGGCCGTCCACCAGCACAGCCTGCCCCCGATAAGGGCCGGTGCGCAGGTGATAATGGGGCACGCCATGCGCGCAGGACATGGTACAGCCATACCAACAGCCGTCAGGGGCAGAAGTATCGAACAGCCCCTTCCAGATTTCCCCGGCGATGCGCGTGGCCGCCGGGTCCGAGCCGTAGCGGAAATTCTGCACCGGCAGCAGGTCGAAGCGGTTCATAATCTCTACCAGGTAGGGCGTGCCGGTGTGGCGCATATCATTTTGCGAGGCATCGAAGTCGGCAATTTCTTTATTAATGCGCTGCCCGGCCCGGCGGATCAGCTCCATGTTGGCAACGCCGTTGCTGTCGGCCCCGGTCTCAGAATAGCGCACCACCAGGGCCTTGATCTTCTTATCGCGCAGAACGCACCCACAGCCGCCGCGCGCCGCCTGTTTAATGCGCACCTCTTTGCGGCGCGGGTCGTAATAACTGACGTTCAGCCCGCAGATGGCGTTATGATCGGCGGCCTGCCCCGCCGAAATGACCGAAATACTGCGCCGAGAGCGATCGTCTACCTCGCCGGCGGCGTTGAGACCGTACATTTCGGTCAGCTGCCGGTTGAGCAGGTGCGTATCTACGGCTTCCAGGGGAGCCGAGTCAATCCGCACCACGCCCTCATCGCCGTCAATGTAGACAATCACGTCCTGGTCGGCCTTGCCCTGGATTTCAAGCGCATCCCAGCCGGCGAATTTGAGGTACGGGCCAAAATACCCGCCGCTGTTCGAGTCGATGGGCACGCCCGTGAGGGGCGAGAGCGTTACCGCCGTCAGCTTACCACTGCCCGGATAGGCGGTGATGCCCCCAATCGGCCCGCCCGCGATTATCAGCTCGTTTTCGGGGTCATTCCAGCGCGTTTGAGGGGTCACGGCGTTCCACAACAGCCACAGGCCAAAGCCCCTGCCGCCGGTGAAGGTATCTTTCATCTGCTGGGTGACGGGCTTCGCGGCAATGGTGCGGTCGCTCAGGTTCACGTAGAGGGTACGGTTGGCGTAACCGCGCTCCACCGGGCGCAACTCGTAGCGCCACTCCGCCAGGGTTTGGTGGGCGGCGCGCATCTCAGCAATAGAGGGGGATTGCATAACGGGTTCTCCTTATAGCCGGAGCGTTTTTTGACTTTTTCCAAAAAAAGCGTAGAATATCCTATCTGGGAGAATCGCGCCTGGCAGTTTGGGGTTCCCAGATATTCTTATTATAATGACGGTACGATCCGTAAGATTTCAATTTTCATCACCCGCCAGGACGACAAAAGTAATCAATTCTATAGGATACGCTACCGCAAAACGGGAGTGAACTTGGAAGATCGGCTGGATTTTAACCAACAACTGGATACCTACCTGCGCGCTCGCTTCACCCTCATCGTACTGGTGACGCAAGAAGAACAGCGCGCCCTCAACCTCATCGCCGCCGCCTGCAAAGAGAGCAAGCGGGTGTGCATCTCGTGGGACGTAGCCGATGGCTTTAATTGGATCACCGAGCCGTCTGGCAAACTGCCCAATGCCGCCGACCCTAAAACCGCCCTTGAGCAGATTGATAACTGGGACCCCGACCTCGCTACGCTGTTTGTACTGAAAGACTTTCACGATTCGTGGAGCAACGCCCAAATCCGGCGCAAACTGCGCAACCTGGCTCAGCGTCTGAAGTTCACCGCCAAATCCATCCTGGTGACCACCCCCATCAACCGCGTGCCAGAAGAGCTAAAGAATGAAGCCGTCATCGAAACCCTGCCCCTGCCCGATAAAGATGAACTGCAAAGGCAATTGGCCGACCTGGTGCGCGCGTCGGGCGCGCGCGTCAACCTGCCGCAGTTGGGCCAGGAAAAACTGGTACAGGCCGCCCTCGGATTGACCTCTTCGCAGGCCCAGCGCGTCTTTTCTAAAGCCATTGTCGGCAAGGCCGGCATCCTCGACGACCGCGATATTGACCTGGTGCGCGACGAGAAAAGGCAGATCATCCGCGAGAGCGAGGCCCTGGAATTTTTCTCCGTCACCGAAACGGTGGACAATGTGGGCGGCCTGCGCGTGCTAAAAGACTGGCTGCGCCTGCGCGAGCGCGCCTTCAGCGAAAAAGCGCGCGCCTACGGCCTGCCCATGCCCAAGGGCATCGCCCTGCTGGGCATCCCCGGCACAGGCAAGAGTCTGACGGCCAAAATGATCAGCAGTATGTGGCGCCTGCCCCTTCTGCGGCTGGACGTGGGTGCACTGTTTGGCAGTCTGGTGGGCGAATCGGAAGAGCGCACCCGCCGCGCCCTGCACCTGGCCGAGACGATCGCTCCGTGCATCGTCTGGATTGACGAAATGGAAAAGGCCCTGGCGCACGGCGGGCTAGACAGCGGCACCAGCACGCGCGTGTTTGGGAGCATCCTGACGTGGATGCAGGAAAAAGACGCGCCGGTGTTCGTAGTCGCCACTGCCAACGATATCTCCAGCCTGCCGCCCGAACTACTGCGCAAAGGCCGCTTTGACGAGATTTTCTTCCTCGACCTGCCCACCATCGAGGAACGTAGAGAAATCTTCCGCGTGCATCTTAAAAAGCGCCGCCGCCTGCCCGAAGATTACGATCTAGACCTGCTGGCCGCCCACGCCGAAGGCTACGTAGGAGCCGAGATCGAGCAGGCCATCATTGACGCCATGTACATCGGCTTCAACCAGGAGCGCGAATTCACCACACAAGACATCCTCGCCGCGCTGGAACGCCAGGTTCCGCTGTCGGTCTCACAGCGCGAAGCCATCGGCGCACTGCGCGAATGGCTTCGCGAGGGGCGGGCGCAGTCGGCTTCCTTCCAGGAAACGCGCGAAGCCGAAGATCATTTCGTGCGCCTGGAATTGAAACCCCGGATCTAGCCCGTGTCGAAGAAAGCCTCGTCCCCTTATAACGGGTTAAATAACCCCGAAGCTGACCGCATCAAACGCTGGCGCTGGCTGCTCAACCAGGACGTGCCGATCATCGGCGGCTGGATGCACGAGCACGTACTGCTGTCTATGGCCGAGTCGGCCCTGGGCGGCAACGCCCTGGCCGTGCAGTCCATTGCCATGGCCCTGGCCCATCACAAAGAGCCCGATGTGCGCCGGCTGGCCGCGCAAACCCTGCGCAAGGTCAATTTCAGCTCTGGTATAGACGCCGCCTGGGGCGTCTGGCTGGAAACGCGCAGCCCGGCGCTGGAGCAGATTTTAAAGGAAAAACAGCGCCCGGCCCTCAACCCGGCCAGCGTGCGGCTCTTTTCGGCCCTGTGCCTGGACGACATGGAAACGGTCACGCGCGGCAGTGCCGACCTCGTCCCCGCGTTGATCACTGCCACCCACGACGCCGACCCGACCATCGCCGGGCGCGCCCGCCGGGGCATCCGCGCACTGCGCAACCCGGCCTCGGTGGATGCGCTCTGCCGCATCTGGCTGGAAAGCCGCCGGGCCGAACTGGTGGAGATCATGCGCGAGGCCGGCTATGTGGCTCACAAGCCCGCCCGCAGCCGCGCCTACTCGGCCCTGAAGGTCAACCGAACCGATATCTGGATGAATGCCGGTCCCGAACTGGTCCCGGCCATTGTCGAGGCGTGCGGCGACGCGGATGAGGAAATCTCCACACGCGCCCGCCAGGCGCTGCTGCACCTGAACATCCAACCAGCGGTAGACGCCTTCTGCCGCCTGTGGAGCGAGAGCCGCGACCCGTTCTTAGAAGACGTCCTGCGCCGCGCCGGTTACCGGGCCCATCACCCCATCCGCGTGCGCTTGCTGGTGGCCCTCAAAACCGGGCAGGCGGGCGTGGCCGAAGCCGTAGAACCCGAAGGACTGCCGGATCTGCTGGAAGCCACCCGCGACGCCGACGCGGAAATCGCCGCGCGCGCCCGCCAGGCCCTCGAACGCCTCAGCCGTGAGGATACGCAAGACGCCCTCGCCATGCGCGTGATCCAATCGAACGACCCCCTCGCACTCGAAGTGTCGCTGGCGTGCGGGTACGCCCCGCGCGAGGCCGAAATGCGCGCCCTGTTCTTCTTCCTCACCGGGCAGTTGGCCGCCTACGACGAACTGGATTACGACCAGAGCTTAATGCGCGCCGTCTACGAGGCCGCCGGTCACGACCTGCGCCAGCGCATCGCCGCGCGCGTGCAGGCCGCCGGGCGCACCCCGTATCTCACCATCCTGGCCGGCATGGATTACCACTCTGGCGCGGATGAAGTCAGCCCCAGCGAGGCCGCCCTGCTCATCCGCGTGCTGGCCCAAAACCAGGAATGGGAGCGGTTATGGGCATTAGCCCCCGAACTGGCCCTGCCTTTTGGCGTCCACATTATTCAACTGTTAGATCAGGCTGGCTGGCGGCCGCAGGATGAGTTAGACCGCCAGGCCTTCGCCGAACTGGCCGCGCTGGCCCGCCAGCCCCTGCTGGTCTCTGGCCCAGAACTGGCCCGCGCCCTGCCCCAGGCCCTGCCTCGCGCCCACCTCAAGGTGCAGGGCCGCGTCAACGAAGTGGCCTTCGCGCCCCGCGCGCCGGTGCTGGCAATTGCCGCCAGCAGCCGCAAAGTGGTGCTGTGGAACTTCCACACCGCCGCCGTCGAAAAAGTACTGGAAGGCTTCCGCCATTCCGTCGGGCGGGTGACGTATACGCCTGGGGGCATTCTGGCGTGCGGCGAGCGCACCAATCACCTGGCTCCCTGTGCCATCACCATTTACCAGGACGGCGAATCTTACCAGCTCCACACCCACGAAGGCAGTATCACCGTCTTAGAGCCGGTCGGCAGTGAGCGCCTGCTGACCGCCGCGCGCGACGGCAAGCTGGTGCTGTGGGATCTGTTCAACCGCCGCCTGGTGAAAGATTCGCGCCTGCCCGAAGGCTGGGCGCGCAACGCCGCCGTCGCCCCAGACGAGCAGTCTTTTGCCCTGCTCGAAGACCGCGTGCAGTTATACCGCCTGCCCGACCTGCGCCCCATTCCGGGCCAGCCGTTCATCGCGCCGCGTGGAGGCGTGGGCGGGTACAAAAAGGGCAAGGCCCAGGTCGCCGCTTTCTCGCCAGACGGCAAATACATCCTCACCGGTCAGCACAACGGTCAAGTGGCGCTCTATTTTCACAATTCCCTCACCCAGCGCCCCCCGCGCATGGTCGTCACCACCTTTCAACAGCCCGTGCGCGGCATTCGCTTCCTGCCGCGCCACCCCATTGTCGTCACTGCCGGAGCCGAAGGCTACCTGCGCTTCTTGCGCTGGCCCGAACTGACGCCCCTGGGCACCATCCACGCCGCCTTTGGACCAGAAGAGGGCCGCCTGACCTCACTGCACATCTCGCACAACGGCAGTTTTATGGCAACGGGAACCAACGAGGCCGCTCTGCGCCTGTGGGACCTGCGCGTCCTCGACATCCCCGAACTGTTCGCGCGGCCCCTGGGAGCCGCCACCCACGACCAGATTGATACCATCGTGGCCCTAGGCGAATACCGCACCCTGCCAGAGCCGATCCGCAACGGCTTGAAATTTTTGCGCCTTCTGCTACAATACCGTTTCCGCTTTGATATCCACATCGAAGAAGCTCCGTCAATCCAATTCGGAGAGTTTGATATCGTCATTGATGAGGAATAAGATTCACTGCTTATGGCCGGAAGATTAGCCGTTGATTTTGGAACCTCGAATACCGTCGTCGCCGTGTGGGATGAAACCCAACGACAGGGCGTTCCTCTGCACATCCCCGAATACGGCCACCAGAGCCACCAGGGGGATGAAACCCTCTCGATCATCCCGTCGCTGATTCATTACGCTGAAGACGAGCGCACCACCTGGGTGGGTCAGCAGGTGGTCGAGCGCGGACTGCGCCAGTCGAACCGCACCTTCCGCTGGATGAAGCGCTACATCAGCCACCGCAGCCCGGCGCGCGTGCGCCTGGGCGAGCGCGAGATCACCCCTTACATGGCCGGGCAGGACTTTTTACAAAGCGTACTGCTCTCGGCCTCGGCCCTGGCCGATCTGCAGGACGAAGAAGTAGCCCTGAGCGTGCCGGTAGAAGCCTTTGAACATTACGAAAACTGGCTCATCTCCGTAGCCGAAAATTCGCGCATGCCCCGCCTGCGGCTGATTGACGAGCCTTCCGCCGCCGCGCTGGGTTATGGGGCGCACATCCAGCCTGGCAACATCTACCTGCTCTTTGACTTCGGCGGGGGAACGATGCACGCCGCCGTGGTGCTGATCGAAGCCGAAGAATCCAGCCTGGAAGGGCGGCGCTGCCGCGTGCTGGGCAAAGCCGGGCGCGACATCGGCGGGGCCACCATTGACCAGTGGCTCTACCAGGAAGTACTGCGCCTGAATCACCGCCGCGATTACGATGATGAAGTGCGCCAGGTGAGCGCCAAACTGCTGGTAGAGTGCGAGCGCGTGAAGGAACGCCTGACCTTCGAGGAAGAAGCCCGGTTAGAGGTGGAAAACCCCCAGACCGGCACGGTCTTTTCGGCAGAGTTCACCCGCGCTGGCTTTGAAAAAATGCTCGAAGAGCGCAACCTCATCCTCGACATCAATCAGACGCTCAGCTCGGCCATTAACGGGGCCGCCGAGCACGGCTACGACGAAAACAGCATCCAGGCCGCGCTGATGGTGGGCGGCAGCAGTCAGATCCCCGAAGTACAACGCACCCTCTACAACCGCTTTGGCCGCGAGCGCGTGCGCTTCAACCGCCCCTTGGATGCGGTAGCGCGCGGCGCGGCGGCATTCGTGGCCGGGGTGGATTTCTACGACCACATCCAGCACGATTACGCCATCCGCTACGTAGACCCGCGCACCGGGCAGTACAGCTATCGCAAAATCGTCGAAAAGGGGACGAAGTACCCCACCGTCGAGCCGGTAACGACGCTGGAAATCAAATCGGTGCGCGATGGGCAGGTGCAGTTGGGCGTGGATATCTTTGAACTGAGCGAGAAGCACCAGCGCCCCTCGACCAGACCGGTCGAGCTGGTGTTTGATACCAGCGGGGCCGCGCGCATTCAAACCCTCACGCCCCAAGAGCAGGAACAGCGCGCCCGCTTTTGGATGAACGAAAAGAACCGCACCTTTTTGCCCGCCCAGCCCCCCACGCGCGGCAATGAAAACCGCTTTAAGGTAGAATTCCGTATTGATGAGAACAAGCGCCTGGTGATCACCGCCTACGACCTGCTGACCGGCCGCCTGATTTATGACAACCATCAGGTTGTCAAATTAACCTAAGGAGAGAATGCATGTCTCACTTTTCGCGGATCCGCACGCAGATGGTGGATAAAGACCTGGTCTTTAAAGCCCTCGCCGACCTGGGCTTCGAATATGAAGTGGGGGAAGACCTGGAAGTACGCGGTTTTGGCGGCCAAAAGACCCGCGTGGATATTAAAATCCCCCTGAAACTCAGCTACGATATCGGTCTGCGCCGCCAGGGCGACGCCTATGAGATCGTAGCCGATTGGTTTGGGGTGCGCGGCCTGAAACAGCAGGATTTTACCCAGCGTCTCAATCAGCGGTATGCCTACCACGCCGCCCGCTCCAAGCTGGAAAAACAGGGCTTTAACCTGGTGGAAGAAAAAGTCGAAGAGACCGGGCAAATCCGCCTGGTTCTGCGCCGCATGGCCTGAAAAAGAAGGAGCCTACGATGGAACTCGAAGAAATCGAAGTCGTAATCGGCAAAGACGGTCAGGTGCAGATTCAGGTGCGCGGCGTGCAGGGGACCAAGTGCCTGGCCCTCACCCGTGAACTGGAAGAAGCCCTGGGCGGTGATATCCTCTCGCGCGTGATGATGCCCGAAGCTCTGGAAGAACCCCCCGCCGGGCAGGAAATTGACCAGGACGAACAGTTAAACAACCGCCTGTCATCGTGAAGAGTCCTCGCCTGCTGAACGTTCACCGCTTCGAGCCGGCCAGCCGCGCCAACGGGCCGGGCCTGCGCGCCGTGCTGTGGGTGCAGGGCTGTTCCCTGGGCTGTCCCGGCTGTTTTAACCCCGAAACCCACGCCTTCACCGGCGGCCTGCGTTGGACGGCGGCGGAGGCGGTAGAGCGCATCCTCGCCGCCCAAGAGCAGGCCGGGGGCGCGCTTGAGGGGCTAACCCTCTCCGGCGGTGAGCCGCTGTTACAGCACCGCGTTTTGGCCTCGATGCTAAAGGAAGTGCGCGCTCGCAGTGGCCTTTCGGTGCTGGTTTTTACCGGCTTCACCCGCGCGGAGATTCAAAAAATGCCCGGCATGGAGCCTTTCTTAAACCAGGTGGATGTCCTCATTGCCGGGCGCTACGACGCTTCACAGCGGCTGGCGCGCGGGCTGATTGGCTCGGCCAATAAAGAGGTCATCTTCCTGACCGACCGCTACACCCCCGCCGACCTGGCGCGCACGCCCGAAGCCGAGGTGATCGTCGCGCCGGACGGTGAAATTACCCTCAGCGGCATTGACCCGCTCACCTGGTGACCATCCTTGGAGCATCTCACCACCTACGCCCGCATCCTGCAATCTGCCTATCCGGGGGGAACGCCCCCGGATGGGCTTTCAGAAGATGAACGGCTGGAACTGCTTTGCAAGGGCGTGATCGTTACCCTCGAAGCAGACGGCGGCGAGCCAGCCGTTGAATTGCTATACGCATCCGCCGCCGCTCACCCTTTCCCAACCGTACAGCGCCAGGCCCAAACCAGCCTGGAACGGCTGGCTCAACAGGGCAGTGCTCCGGCCATTAACGCCCTCTACCGCCTCGCGGTCGAAACCGCGCGGCTGGCCGTCGCCCAGACCCTTCAGGCGCACCGCTGGCAGCCCACCCGCCCGCCGCTCCGCGCCCTGTTCGACTTTTTCTACGCCGCGCCCCCGGCCGATGCCGCCGGGCTGGAGCAGTTGACCCAGGGCTTCTTTGAAGAAGCCTCGCCCGCCCTGCGCGAGCGCCTGCTGACCGCCAGCGCCGCCCAGGGCCTGGAAAACTGGGCCCTCATCGTTGCCGCCGAAAGCCAAATCTCTGCCGGCGCAGAAGCCGGAGAGATGCTCGAAGCACTGCTCGCCCGCTACCCTGCCCTGCGCGAGCCAGAACGCCGCCTGGCGCTGAACCGCCTGGCCCGCCTGGCCGAGTCGGGACCAGAAGCCGCCCGCGCCGGCGCCCAAGAGGCCATCGCCCGGCTGTTCGTGGATCACGACGACCCGCGCGCCCGCCAGATCGCCCTGGAGCGCGGCTACCTGCCCCAAGACCCCGAAAAGCGCGCCCTGTTCCTCTTTCTGGCCGAGGCCTGGCCGCAGTACGAAGCCCTCGACTTCAACCACGCTCTGCTGGTGGGCCTCTATGAATACGGCAGTAAGACCCTTCGCCGCCGCCTGCTGGAACACGCCCGGCGCACCGGCTATTTAGAATGGCTGCGGGGAACCGAGGCCGCCGCCGAGGTACGCTGGTCCGCCGACCTGACCGACGCCGATTGGGATCTGGCCCTCCGCCGTCTGAGCGAGCAGGGCCGCTGGGAAGAACTCTGGCAGTTAGCCCAGGCCGCGCCGCCGCTGTGGAGCGCCGCGATGATCAACCGCCTGGCCGATCAGGGCTGGCTGCCGCCCGACGCCGCCGACCACGATGAGTTCGCCGCCCTCAGCCGCCTGGCGTGCGCCTGCCTGGCCGCCCCGCTTGCCATCCGCCCGCGCCGTCAGGCCACCGCGCCCGCCCCGCTGACGGCCCTGGCCCTGCGCCCAGATGACGCCCAACTGGCCGCTGGAAGCGCCGCTCAGGCCATCTTCCGCTGGAATCTCCCCGGCCTGACCCCCGCCGCGCCCGAACTAACCGGCCCCGCCCCGGTGACGCGCGCCCTCGCTTACAGCCCCGATGGCTCTCTGCTGGCCGCCGCCGGGGGCGATCACCGCATTCGCATCTTCCGCCTGAGCGACGGCAGTCTGGTCAAAACCCTCGAAGGCCACCGCGCCCTCATCCGCGCCCTGGCAATCCATCCCGAAGGCCGCCTGCTGGCCTCGGCGGGCTTCGATGGCAGCATCCGCTTATGGCGCTTCCCCTTTGGACCAGAAATTAAGCTGCTGCGCCCCGCGCCAGAGAACCCCGAAATTTTCAGCCTGGCGATCAGCGCCGGTGAGAGCCGCCTGCTCACCGCCGGAGCCGAGGGGGTCATCCGCGTGTGGTCCCTGCCCGATGGGGCGCTCCTGCGCACCCTGACGGGTCACAGCGATACCATCACGCACCTGGCCTCTGGCGCCGGAGATCTGATCGTCAGCACCGGGCGCGATCAGACCGTGCGCGTCTGGAATATCCACAGCGGGCGGCAGGTGCAGGTCATGGCGCACCCCGGCGGCCCCCTTACCGCTCTGTGCCTGCATCCATCCGAGCAGATCATCATCGGCGCAGCCGCCGGGCCGAGCCAGAATGCGCCAGCGGAGATTCTGATCTGGAACCTCTCCACCGGCAGACTGGTTGACCGGCTCGCCGGCCACCGGCAGACCGTCACCGCGCTGGCCCTCTCCCGCTCAGGCGAGACCCTCTACAGCGCCGACAGCGCCGGACGCCTGTTCATCTGGGATCTGCGCGCCTTCCTTGCCATCCGCCTGACGGCCGAGGAATGGGCAAAATCGCCCGCCGCGCAGGGGGGCGGTCTGGCCCCAGAAGCGTTAGAATTAAGCGAAGACCCAGGTCTGAGCGCCCCCGAACGCCAGTGGCTGACTTTTGCCCACCATCTGCACCGCTTTCGCCAGCGCTTCGATATTGAGGTGGCCGAAGTCACCAAAATTCCCCTGGGAGAATTTGATATTGAACTTTAAATTCGAGGACATCGCCATTGTTACGCAAATTCATTAGCTGGTTCACTACGCCCCACTCTCCAGAATTGGACCCGACCAATTTCCGCAACGTGCAAATTGATGCGGTTGGCGTCGGGTTAGCCAGCGCCGCCGCGCCCTTCCTGCCGGTTTACCTCACCCGCCTGGGGGCCAGCACCTTACAGGTCGGCCTGCTGACGACCATGCCCGCCATCACTGGCCTGCTGCTGTCCATCCCTCTGGGGCAGTTTTTGCAGACGCGGCGCAACATCATCCCCTGGTTTAGCTTCGCCCGCCTCACCGTCCTCACCGGCTACGCCCTCACCGGCATTCTGTCCATGTTCATGCCCAACAACATCACCGTGCTGACCGTGCTGGCGGTGTGGGCCATTGTCACCATCCCGCAGACCATCCTTTCGATCACCTTTTCGGTGGTGATGAACGCGGTGGCCGGCCCCGCCGGGCGCTACGAACTGATGACGCACCGCTGGTCCATTTTAGGGTTCACCACCTCGGTCACGGTCATCCTCATCGGCCAGGTGCTGGACGCACTGCCCTTCCCGCTCAATTATCAGATCGTGTTTATCGCCCTGTCGGCCGGCGGGGTGATCAGCTTTTTCTTCTCCAGCCGTCTGCACCTGCGCCAGATCACCAAACCGCTCGACATCCAGGGCCGCTCTTTCCGCACGCGCGCGCGCGAATACCTGCGCCTGATCCTGGCCGAAAAGCCCTTCGTTAACTTCACCCTGCACCGCTTCGTCTTTCTCACCGGCACCACCCTGGCCGCCCCGTTGTTCCCCATTTACTTCGTCCGCGTCCTCAACGCACCCGACAGTTGGATCGCCACCATCAACACCGCCTCCACGGCCATCCTCATCATCGGGTACTTCTTTTGGACCAACCAGTCGAAGCGGCGCGGCTCGCGGGCGGTACTGCTGGCGACCACCTTTGGCGTTTCCCTCTACCCTATCCTCACCGGCGTCACCTCCGCCGTCTGGCCCATCCCCATCTATGCCGGGATGGCAGGCATTTTCAACGCCGGGCTGAACCTGGTGTTCTTCGACGAATTGATGAAGCGCGTGCCAGAGCAGTACTCGGCCACCTTTGTGGCCGCGGCTCAGAGCATCCAATACCTGTCCTCCATCTTAGCGCCCCTGTTAGGGACGTGGCTGGCGGATCAGTTTGGCATCAGCACGGCGTTAATCGTGGGCGGGTGCGTCAGCCTGGTGGGGTTCGCCCTGTTTGCGCTGGAAAAGAACCAGTAGAGAAGACTGCAACCTTTGGGCCGTCTCTGCGTAAATGGTTATGAAAACAGAAACTGAATGGAGTCAAAAATCATGACCATCTACGAAACCCCCACCCCCACCGCGCAGCCGCTGAGCCCCTCTGACGAGCGCACCTGGGCAATGCTGGCCCACCTGAGCGTGCTGATTAACCTGTTTACCGGCATCTTAGGCCCGGTGGCCGCGTTTGTGATTTACATTGTGTACAAAGACCGCTCGCGCTACGTCGCTTACCACGCCATGCAGTCTTTACTGCTCCAGCTCATCGTCTGGGTGGGCGGCGGCGTCGTCATCGGGGCGGCCTGGGCCGTCACAGGACTGCTGTCGGTCGTGCTGATCGGCTTCCTGCTGATGCCCTTCGCCTGCCTGCTCTCGTTCATCCCGCTGATCGCCCCCGTCTACGGCATCATCGCCGCCATACAGACCAGCCAGGGCGCAGATTTCAAGTACTGGTTGATCGGCGACTGGGTGCGCGGCGAGCTCACCGGACAGCCGTAATCACGCTTTGCCACGCAAATGGGAGAAGGCACAGAACCCTGTACCTTCTCCTGTTTTTTTAATTTCCAGCGGGTACAATTTTGGAAATTAACTTCTTGTAAGGAGGGAAACCCTTGAAACAGAAGAAAAAAGCCGCCGCCGGCAGCCGCCCGCTGATGCCGCTGATTCTGATCCTCTTGGGCGCGCTGTTGATCACCGGCGTACTGGTCTGGCAGGCGATGCGCTCCCGCTCCACCGCTCAAAATCCGCCGCCAACCGCGACCCAGGCCGCCCAGGCTGGATTGCCCTTTCCAGAAGTCAGCCGGATTGCCCCCCAAGACGCCAAGCAGGCCCTGGATGAGCAAACCGCCCTGTTTTTAGACGTGCGCGACGCCGGTTCGTATTCCAAAGGCCACATCCCCGGCGCAATCAACCTCCCCGTAGATGAGATCGAAGCCCGCGCCAGCGAGTTAGACCCGAACCAATGGATCATCACCTACTGCACCTGACCCGCCGAACAAACCAGCGCCCGTGCGGCGTCTATTTTAATGAGCAAAGGGTTTAAAAACGTTGTCGCCATTCAGGGCGGTCTCTCTGCATGGCAAGAGGCCGGCTACCCCATTGAATAAGGCGGCATTTTAACCAACCAGTTCGAGAAACTCCAGATGAGCACAGATCCTCTCATTTTTGATCTGTGCTCATCTATTTAATCTGTGATTCCACCGGTCGCTTACCGAGTTTTGTGTAAATTGCAGGGCGCAGCCTGCAATTTACACAAAATTTGAAATACTACCCCATTCCACCGAGGGGTTACGGCATAAAATGGCGGTAATACGGGCAGCCAGAGCGAGTAGCGCGCAGGCATTGGCCCCCCACAAGCTGATCGAACACCAAACGCTCTGGGATGTAAGCTTCTTCGCCGATGCGAAAGCGGCCATCTCCCAGCGGTACAAGGACTTCTTCTTCACCTGAAGGCCAGCACAAAATCAACTGCCCCTTGCGGACAAACACGCGGAAATTGCTCTCCCAGGGATTATACGAGCGGTAATGACCGACAAACGCCTGCCATTCGGGGGGCGTCTGAAAGGTACGCGGCCCCTGATAACGCTCGTGGTAAAACCACTCTGGCCCGCAGGTCAGCTCCACCACCTGCCCGGCGGCGTCGCGCCCAAAAGCGATTAGAAAACGGTAGAAGCGGGGATGGTCAGCGAAAAAGGTATCGCCGCTGCGCTCTTCGAGCATAACGCGCTGGCGGCCTTCATCCCACGTCAGATAGAGGTGATGATTATGCGCCTCTACCGCTAACGCTTCTTGCCCCGACCGATAGACTCCGGCGTATTCCTCGGCGTTGACGACAAGGGTATGGTCGGGCAGGGGCGGCGTTTCGGGAGGGGAATCCGTCAGGTAGACGGCCCGCAGGTATTCCAGCGCCAGAAACGACGCGCGTGGGGTATGGGGCGTGGTCATCAGGGTAACGGCCGCCAGGCGGTTGTCGAGGTCGAGCCACAGATAAGACTCATACCCCGGCATATCGCCCCCGTGACCGGCGTGATGAATGCCTTCGTCAACAAACAGGTGCAGCCCGTAGCTGTACTGCTCGCCGTTCTCTTCAATCTGCGGTTCTACCATTTTGCGGAAGTTCGCCTCAGACAGCAAGCGCGTTTCGCCGCGGTTGCGCCCGTCATTGAGGAAAAAGCGGGCGTAGCGGGCCATATCCTCAGCGGTAGACAGAATACAGCCGTCGCCCGAATTGGTTTCCACCCACCCGGCAGGGACCAATGCCTGCCCCGGATGAGGGGGGCGGTCGTCGTGCAGGTAACGGTAGCCGCGCGCGGCGCGCGGGCGCAGGTCGTTGGTGGTCACCGCGTAGGTATTGTGCATCCCCAGCGGTTCTAAAATGCCCGTCCACAACAGTTCAGCGTACGATTTACCGGTCGCGGCCTCCAGAGCCAGGCCGGCCGCTTTATAGCCCACGTCGGAGTAATAAAGATGGCTCCCTGGTTCAAAGCCGGTCTCCAGGTCGCGCAGGGCAAAGACTTCGGCGCGCGGGTCCGGCGAAAACTCGGTGCCGGCAATCAGCCCGGAAGAATGGGTGAGCAAATGGTGGAGCGTGATCGGCCCATAGACAGAACGGGGCTGGAACCAGGGCAGGTAGTCGCTCACCGGGGCGTGCAGGTCAATCAGCCCGGCCTCTTGGGCCTGCAAAATCGCCAGCGCGGTAAAGCTCTTGCCAATCGAACCAATGGCAAACAAATGGTCCGGTTGGGCCGGTTCCAATCCTTCCAGGTTCGAATATCCATAAGCGGCCAGGCGGATGGTATCGAAGCGGTCGGTCAGAGCGATCACCATGGCCGGGTTGCGCGCCATTTGCATCCGCCGCATCAGACAGTGATCTAACTGCTCGAAAGAATCACTTAAGTCAGGCATAGCTCATTCTCTCCCTTAGATTGCAGATTATAGCCCGACTTAGAGCGGCGCGATAGGGAGAATAGAAAAGCCCGCCGCCGGGAGGGGAAAGTTCTCTTCCTGAAGTAAAAAAGCAATCAGCGGTCAGCCGTTGAGGCTGACCGCTGTTGTAGTTCGCTGAAAGCTGTCTGCTGTTGGTTGGCTTATAACACGCCGCGCAGGTTCAGCTCATTGGCAAAGTGGCAGGACGAATAATGCTCCGGCGCGACTTCCAGCAGAGGCGGCGTCTGCGTTCTGCAGATCTCTTTGGCATAGCGGCAGCGCGGGTGGAAGTAGCACCCACTGGGCGGGTTGGCCGGGCTGGCGACCTCACCCGGCAGTTTAATCGGCCGGTCGCGGCGGCGCGGGTCTGGCTTGGGGACGGCGGCCATCAACGCCTCGGTGTAGGGGTGCTTGGGGCTGTAATAGAGTTCTTCGGTCTTAGCCAGTTCCACCAGCCGGCCCACGTACATCACCGCCACCCGGTCCGAGATATGCTCCACTACGCTCAGGTCGTGGGCAACGAAGATATAGGTCAGTTCAAAGTCGCGCTGTAAGTCTTCCAGCAGGTTCAACACCTGCGCCTGGATGGACACATCCAGCGCCGAAACCGGCTCATCGCAAATAATCAGCTTGGGGTTCAGCGCCAGGGCGCGGGCAATGCCAATGCGCTGGCGCTGTCCGCCCGAGAAAGCATGGGGATAGCGGCTCATATATTCGGGACGCATTCCCACAATGCGCAAAAGTTCGGCTACGCGCGCATGGCGCTCGGCGGGCGTGCCAATATTGTTAATCGCCAGCGGCTCTGAAACAATCCGCTCCACCGTCATGCGCGGATCCAGCGAAGAGAACGGGTCCTGGAAGATAATCTGCATATTGGGCCGCACTTTTTTCAATTCCTCGCGGTCCATTTTCTCCAGATTCACCCAGCCTAACTTCGGGTCATTGAAGCGAATTTCGCCGCCGGTGGGGGTATACAGGCGCAGGATGGTACGCCCGGCGGTCGTCTTGCCGCATCCCGACTCGCCCACCAGGCCGAGCGTCTCGCCTTTCTTCACGAACAGGTTAACCCCATCGACCGCTTTTACCACCCCGCTGGAACGGCGGATCAACCCCCGGCGGATGGGGAAGTACTTTTTCAGATCCTTCACCTCCAGCAGAAGTTCATCTCTATTAATGGTCATTTCATTGGACATTGGCGGTCTCCTCGACAACGTCAGAGTGCAGGAAGCAGCGCACCGAGTGGTTCTTGCCGATCATGGTCAGACCGGGCACTTTTACATCGCAGATGCCGCGCATGGCCTTATCACAGCGCGGATGGAACGGGCAACCCTTGATCTTCGAGTAAGGGTCTGGCACTACGCCGCGGATGGGTTGCAGGCGTTCTTTGGTGCGGCTGCCGATGTGCGGGATGGACCGCAGCAGTGAAGACGTGTAGGGGTGCTTGGGGTTGTAGAAGATATCATCTACGGTGGCCTGTTCCACCACCCGGCCCAGGTACATAACCGAAACGTAATCGCACATCTGCGCCACCACCCCCAGGTTGTGGGTGATGAACACAATCGTCTGGTTAATCTGCGCCTGGAGCTCGCGCATCAGATCCAAAATCTGCGCCTCGGTCGTCACGTCCAGCGCGGTGGTCGGCTCATCGGCAAACAGTACCGAAGGGTTGCAGGAAAGCGCCAGTGAGATCATCGCGCGCTGGCGCATCCCACCCGAAAGCTCGTGGGGATAGCGTTTGACCACCAGCTTGGGGTTCGCCATGCCTACACGGTCGAGGATATCAATGGCGCGTCTCTCCGCTTCAGCAGCATCCACTTTCTGGTGCAGGATAATGCCTTCCATAATCTGGTCGCCGATGGTGTACGAGGGGTTGAGCGAAGTCATCGGCTCCTGGAAGATAATCGCCATCTCGGCCCCGCGCAGTGAGCGCATTTTCGGGCCGTTGGGGTCTAAACTGGTCAGGTCAATCTCTTCCACCTGCTTACCGGTGGCGCGGTCCTGCCGGTAAAAGGTGATCTGCCCCTTCACGATGCGCCCTGGCTTGGTCACCATGCGCATGATAGACAGCGCCGTGACGCTCTTGCCACAGCCGCTTTCGCCCACCACGCCCATCACCTTGCCGCGCGGAATATCGAAGTTCACGCCGTTGAGAGCACGCGAAATGCCCAGGTCGGTGAAGAAGTAGGTGTGCAGGTCGCGCACGCGGATGATAATATCCTCGCCTTCAAACATGGCGCCGGTCTTTTCTGCCACAGATTCGGGGGTTTGGTTCATATTTACAGCCCGCCTTTCCGCCAGACTAAATGGAGTAAGGATCAACGGCGTCGCGCAGACCGTCGCCGAGTAAGCTGAACAACAGCACCGTCACCACTACCGCTACCGCCGGGATGAGCAGCCAGGGGTGCTGGACAACGACACTCACCTGCTGAGCGTCGCGCAGAAGCGCGCCCCACGAAACCGCCGGAGGCAGAATGCCCAGGCCGAGGAAACTGAGGGCCGTCTCGCCCAAAATCATACCGGGGATGCTGAGCGCGCCGATCACGATGATGTGGCTGGCCCCGTTGGGAACCATGTGGGTGAGGATGATGCGCCAGTCATTCGCGCCGGCCGCCAGGGCCGCCTGGGTGAAGTCGGCACTGCGGTAGGCCATCACTTTAGCGCGCAGTTGGCGGGCCAGACCCGTCCACCCAACCACCGACAGCACTACCGTAATTAAGAAGTAACGGTGGATGACGGTGAAGTTCTGCGAAATATCCGGCAGGGCCGCCGCCAGGGCCGCCCACAGCGGAATCTGCGGGAAGGCCCCTAATACCTCGATGATGCGCTGCATGATATCGTCAATAATGCCGGCGTAGTACCCGGATGCCGTCCCCAAGATCGACCCCAGGACCAGGCTGAGGGCCACGCCCAGCAGGCCGACGGTGGTGGAAATCTGCCCGCCCACCAGGATGCGGGCGAACATATCGCGCCCCAGGCCGTCCGCGCCCAAGACGTACAGGCGCTGACCACCCTCTACGCCAAACAGGTGCTTCTTGGTCTTGAAGCCCAGCACCGAGACTTCGTCGCCGTCCACAAAGAACTTGATCGGGATCGTCTGAGTGCGGTCGAACTGCTGCTCGAACTTAAATGTATCCTGGTTCAACACGGTCGTGACCGGGTAAGTGAACAGCCCAAACCGGCCATCGGCGCTGCGCAGCGTGATGGGCGTGGGCGGGCCGTAGATGTAATCGGGGTTCTGGTACTGATACCAGTTCGGGGCAATGAACTCGCCCAAGAATACAACGATGTAAATGACGACCATGCCCCAAAAACCAAGCATCGCCAGCTTGTTCTTGCTGAAGCGAATGCGCATTAACTGCCATTGTGAAAGATCGCCGACGTCGCTAACGGGCTCGTCAAAAATGGCCGGGGCTTCAGGAGCAGATTGGGGCAGGGGCCGGGCTTCGGGTTGGACAGATTCAGCCATCGTTTACCTCTCTCTCTTGGTTGACTACTCGAACCGGATGCGCGGGTCCACCCACGCCAGAGCAATATCCGCCAGCAGGTTACCGACAACGCCCAGGATCGAGAGGAACATCAGAAAGGTCGCGGCCAGGTATAGGTCCTGGTTGAGTTGGGCGTTAAAGTACATCGGGCCAACCGTTGGAATATTCATCACCAGCGCTACGACCGTCTCGCCGGAGATGATCCCCGGCAGTGAACCGCCCAGGATCATAATCAGCGGGTGCATGGCATTGCGGACGGCGTGCTTCCAGATCACGGTGCTTTCGAGCAGCCCCTTCGAGCGGGCCGTCTGCACGTACTGCATGTTCAACACGTCCAGCAGGTTAGCGCGCATAATGCGGCTGAGGCCGGCGGTACTGCCGAAAGCGATCACCACAATCGGAATCCACAAATGCGCCAGCATATCGCCGAATTTTGCCAGTGACCAGGGGGCATCCTGGAATTGGTCCGAGAACAGCCCACCCACCTGCTGGCCCAAGACGTTTTGGGCGAATACCATCAGCACCAGGGCTACCAAAAAACTGGGAATGGATAACCCCAAAAACTGCAGTACGGTGATGATATAGTCTGGAATGGTATAGCGGTGGGTGGCCGAGTAAACGCCGATTGGCACGGCGATCCCCCATGACAATAATAGGGAGAAAACAGAAATACCTATGGTAAAGGCCAAACGCTGGCCGATCAGGTTTTTGACTTCCTGGCGGTATTGGAAGGATTCGCCAAAATCGCCCCGCACAAACCCGCTAATCCATTTAAAAAAGCGGATGTACACCGGGTCATTCAGACCGTAGCGCAGTTCCAGCGCCCGGATCTGATCTTGCGTGATGTTGCCGCCCTGCTGACGCAGGCGGTTGATCTCAAATTCTACATACGAACCGGGCGGGAGTTCGACGATGATATAGCCAAGGACGGCAATAATCGCCAACGTCACCAACATATACCCGATGCGTCGGAAAATATAATTGATCATATCTTGCTCCTTTCTTCAACTCCTCCGAGCTGCCGGCAGCATTTCAACAGGTGCATCTATATTAATTATAGTGTATTAATGCATACACCCACTGATAAACTACCGGCGTTGACCGATGGGGCTGGGCGGCGCGGCGGCTGCGCACGTAAACATCACGTGCGCGCCCGTTGCGCCGTCAGCAACTTCACCCCCTCCGGCCCGCTTACTGCCCGCCTCATCAGACGGCGCATGGCCGCTTTGCCTGTTAAAAGGGAGGAGGAGATTGGCTCCCCTCCTCCCAAATCGTTCAGTGCGGATTAGACGTTCTTAAAGGAGTAGGTTTCGGGGTTGGTGACAGCCGGATACGGGATGATCCAGGGGTTGCAGAAACCACCGAGCTTGAGCTGTTCGCGGGTAGGAACGTTATCCAGGTCCTTGCTGACGATGATGATGCGCGGCGTGTTCGCCACGGTCCCCAGGAAGTAGGGGCCTTCCGTCATGTGGATCTCGTTCATCTGCCAGACCAGCTCCATGCGTTCCACGTCATCCACCGTGAAGATGGCCTTGTCGTACAGGGCATGCAGTTTGGGCATGGCCGAGTTGACGTAGTCGGGGTCATCGGGTTCAAAGCGCGGCGGCGTGCGATCCCACGGCGATTTGTCCTTCTCGGTGCCGGCCTTATCGGTGCCAGCTACCAGGCGCATCTGGCCGGTCAGCGGAGCCCAGCGTTCCGTCTCATCCGGGACAACCCAGCTTGGGTACAGCAGGTGATCGGGGCCGTCGCCCACTTCCCAGTTGGTGCGGAATTCGAGCGTGCCGGCGCGCCAGGCGGGGCCGAACTCGGAGGGCGGCATCTGGTTGATGATGATGTTCAGGCCGATGTCCTTCCAGTTCTTCTGGGTGATTTCCAACACCTTCAAGCATTCCTGGCCGGCGTCTGCCTGCAGGTCCACCTTCACTTCCAGCTTGCTGCCATCAGGATACTCGCGGAAGCCGTCGCCGTCCACATCCTTGACGCCGATCTCATCCAGCAGGGCCTTGGCCCGTTCGGGATCGTAATCCACGTACAGACTGCGGAACTTTTCATAGTGTTGCTGAGCGGCTTCGTTGAAGTTGAATTCAATGGCCTTGGGGCTCATCGTGCCGGTGGTGGGGATGCCGGTATCGTAGTACACGATGCGCTTGATCGACGGGCGGTCAATCGCCAGCGACATAGCGGCCTTGAACTTCGGGTTGCGGTACAGCTCGCGCTTCTTCGGGTCTTTGGTGTCATGGTTCCAGAAGTACATCTGGCCCGTGCCAGAGCCGGTATCCCAGAAGCGGACTTCGTAATTGCCCTTGGCTTCGCCGTCTTTCAGGGTGGCGATGTCTCCCAGGGTCAACTGATAGGTGTAGACTTCCCAGGTGACGGAGCCTTGCAGAGTCTGGAGCAGGAAGAACTGCGCATCGGGCGAGGCTTTCACATCGGCGCCGTCCACGTAAGGCAGTTGGTTGCCTTCGGGGTCCACCGCATAGTAATAGGGGTTGCGCTCCCAGGTGGAGTACTCGCCTTCCTTGAATTCCTTGAGCATCCAGGCGGTCAGCACAGGGCAGGCCGGGTTGATCTTGTAGTCAATCTGGCGGTCATGCTCAACGAAGTCTTTGTATTCCGGGTTGTACTTGGGATGGAATTTCTTAGCGAAGGCGCTGGGGACGATCCACTTGGGGCCAATCTGGCCGTTCACCCACATCGCCAGGCGTTTGGCGGTGAGCGGAGCCGGCTTGGGGTAGGTAATCGTCAGGGTGAAGTCATCAACCGCTTCGAGCTTGGGCAGTATGCCTTCGATGGCGGGCAGTTCCGAGGGAACCTGGTCCGAGTGATCGGGATCCAGCACCATGTCATTCCACCAATACAGCACGTCGGCGGTGGTAACAGGCGAGCCATCAGACCACTTCAGACCCTTGCGGAAGTTGAAGGTCCACACGGTCGCATCCGCGTTCGATTCCCACGATTCGCACATGCCGGGGGCCACGCCCAGGCCGTCATCCACCCAGCGCAGAGGCGAGTGGCCGTACATGCCAGCGGCCATGCCGCCCGCGTGCCACCAGTGGCACAGCTTAAAGCGGCCGCCATACTTGCCAATGGTATTGACGGGCTTGAGGGTGAGGGGGTTGAGGGGCAGACGTTCAGACAGCGGGGGCAGTTTGCCAGCGGCGACCAGTTCAGCCAGGGCGGGGGCTTCCTTCGCTGCCGCAGCGGTAGGAACCAGGGTGTTGGTGGGTTCAGCTACCGGGCGCGGGGTGGGGGTGGCTTCTACCTTGGCAGGCGGTTTGGTGGGTTCTGCTTGCTTAGGGGCTTCCGTAGGAGCCTGGGTAGCCGGAGCGCAGGAGGCCAAGACCAGGCCACCAACCGACATAGCCGAAAGGCGCAAGAAGTTTCGGCGGTTAATCTTATTTTGCGACATTTTTCCTCCCGAATGGTTCATTTTGATCTGAGTGAGCGTTCTCTTACAGACACAAACGAGACTGCAAAACCGATGGTTCGATTTGCGATATCACCACCTCCTCCTCAGTCAAAGATAGCTGCCAGGACAGCAACCAGCAAACCAACCAACAGTGCCGCAAGCTGTAACCTCACAGCCTGCACCCTGGTCTTCGAACGTGAACACCTGCCGTTGGAACCTGCGCCAAAGCCAAACCAGCGCCGGCCCACTTTCACTAACTCGCGTTAATTACTTCCTCTGGCTCACAGTCCCGCTAACAGTAAAAGTATTTCGCTACAAACAGTAAATGGGAGTGCCAAGTACGCCCGCGTTAGGATGAAGTGATCTGCGTTATTCTCGCGTAATGATCTGCTTGAACCCGTTTCCCTGAAAAGCCTTTCGCTTTCTTCAAGGAACCCATGATTGTATTATACGAGGATGTGCTTTTCTGTCAATGGCAAACCGCCCCAAACGTTTTATCCGATCAAAACTTGTCCTTCGAGATCATAGAACGCGCCGGTTTGCCATGCCGTGCCCACGCCGCCCGGCTACGGCTTCAGCAGTTCCTCCACCGCCTCGTAGGGCGTCAGGTTGCGCCCTGCCAGGCGTTCCAGCACCTCGGCATACGTCTCTCGTGAGACGCCCGACCACCAGCGTTCTACCAGAGTTTCCTGAAGCAGCCGGTCGAGGCAGTTTTGCAGGCGCTCCATCTCACGGCGCTGGAGTTCGCCGCTGGCTTGCAGGTATTGGCGGTGAGCGCGGATCGCCGCCACCACCTCAGCAATGCCTTCATTCAACGGCGCGCTGGTTTTCAGCACCGGCGGCTCCCAAACCGACAGCGCGGCCCCTGCCGCGCCGCCGTGACTGCCGTTGCCGCCGCTGTGACCGCCGTGCCCGTTGCCGTTCCCCGCCGCCAGGGCCAGTTCACGCGCGTCACAGCCGCCCCGCATCAGCCGAGCGGGGTGCGCCAGGTCCAGCATGCTGCGCAGGGCGCGCACGGCCTGGTCCGCACCGGGCAGGTCGGCCTTGTTGACCACTAAAATATCGGCAATTTCCAGAATCCCGGCCTTAATCGCCTGGATGTCATCGCCCAAGCCGGGGGCTTCCACCACGATCACCGTATGGGCCAGGCGGGCAATATCCACTTCCGACTGCCCCGCCCCCACCGTTTCAATCAAGATCACCCCATAACCGGCGGCATCCAGCACCTGAACGGCCCCAGCCGTGGCGCGCGCCAACCCGCCCAACGCGCCCCGCGAAGCCATCGAGCGGATGAAAATCCCCTCATCGCCGGCCAGGTCGCGCATGCGCACCCGGTCGCCCAAAATCGCCCCGCCGCTGAACGGGCTGGTAGGGTCTACCGCGATGATCCCCACCCTGGGGGCCTGCGGCCCGCCCTCCGCGCGAAAGGCCTGCGCCAGCCGCCCCACCAGAGACGACTTGCCCGTCCCCGGCGCGCCCGTCACGCCGATCAGATGGGCGCGCCCGGTATAGGGGAACAGGCTGTTGAGCGCCTGCCGCCCTTCGGGGGTATCATTTTCCACCTGGGTCAGCAGGCGGGCCAGCGCCAGCCGGCTGCCAGATAGTACTTCCTTCACCAAATCCATGCTTTGCTACCAGACTTTCATGCCAGCCACGGCCTGTTGAATATCTGCCACCATCTGTTCCGTTGACGACCCCGGCCCATACACGGCATGTACGCCGGCGGCTTTTAGCGCGGGGATGTCCTCTTCCGGGATAATTCCGCCCACGATCACCAGAACGTTCTCCTGACCGTTGGCGCGGATCAGTTCCACAATGCGCGGGACCAGCGCCATGTGTGCCCCCGAAAGAATAGACAGCCCCACCACGTCCACATCTTCCTGGAGGGCCGCCTCAGCGATCATCTCAGGGGTCTGGCGCAGGCCGGTGTAGATCACCTCCATGCCGGCGTCGCGCAGCGCCCGCGCTACCACCTTCGCCCCCCGGTCGTGACCATCCAGCCCGGGCTTAGCAATTAACACGCGTATTTTACGATCCATCCGTTCTGTAACTCCAACTTCATAATCCTCACATTGTGAATTATAGCGCGATCTCTCGCCCCCTTCCTGGGGCGTTCTTCACGCTTTCAAGGTGACGGATGACTATATTTGGGTTGCGTTTCTGGTTGCATTTGAGTAAGATAGAACCCATGCCGGGCATCCTCATCTCCATAGCCAAAATCCTGATCGTCATCTGGCCGATTCTCATCATCATCGTCCTCTTTATGATGATCTACGGGCAGGGGGGCGTGCGCGGCTTCATCCGCCGCGCCCGGCAGGGGCTGTTCGTCACCTGGATCATCCTCTTCATTCTCTGGATCACTGCCTGGCTCGACCCAGAGCCTATCCCCGGCCTGCTGCCCGAACCCGCCAACAGCCTGCTCTTTTTCGGCGGCCTGCTGATCCTGACCGCCGCCGAAGCCTACCCCCCCCTCAAGCGTCACCTCAGCGGCCAGCGCCAGCGCGAGCGCATCCGCGCCGTTCAAGACCTTAAGCGGCTCGATCCCGGCTACTTTGAAGAACTGGTGGCCGTCACCTACCGGGCACTGGGGTTTTGGGTGCGGCGGGTGGGCAAGGCTGGCGATCACGGCATTGACCTGGAGATGCGCACCCTCAGCGGACAGCGCTGGGTGGTGCAGTGCAAACGCTACCGTGATTCGGTCGGCGAGTCCACCATCCGCGAGCTGTACGGCGTGCTGATGCACGAAAAGGCCGACCGCGCCGTACTGGTGACGAGCGCCGAGATCACCCCCGCCGCCGAAAAATGGGCGCGCCACAAACCGATTGACCTGGTGGACGGCCAGGCGCTGTTGAACTTGATGGAAAAGGCCCGCCGCCGCGCCCGCGGAAACTTCCTGCAAAGATGGCTCCATTCCCTGCAAGACGCGCTCAGGCCGCAGGCCAAAGGCGTACCCATCTGCCCGCGCTGTCAGGCCCCCATGTTCCGCCGCCCCTTCCGGCTGATTGACAACCCCGCCTGGGTGTTGTACCGCTGCAGCCGCTACCCGCACTGCCGCGTGGTGCTGGAACAACGCGATTTACCCCCCATCCGCCGCCCGCTCAATGCCAAAACGCTATATAATGCTTAAAGTGAGCGAACCCGCATGAGCGCAGAAGACGAGTCCATCCCCACCCCCGATACACCCGACCCCCTGGAGCGCATCCAGGTGCGCCGCTATCTTGCCGAAGTACAGCATTTCCTCTTGCGTGACGAAGGCGAGATTAAAGAAGCCCCCGGCAAGCTCAGCCTGGTGTGGACGGACCCCCTGTTCGACGTCCGGCGCTACCTCTCGGTCAAAGCCTCGGGCAGTGACCATATCCTCGTCAACGGTAAACGCTACCCCGCCACCGAAGACGGGCTAAAACGGGCCCTGGTGCTGTGCCTCAAAGAATTACATTAGTGGAATGTGCCGTTCGGAAACGACCCATTGAAAAACGTGGAGCCGCCCATGAACGAGAACTTCCGGCAAGGTGTTGCCGCCCTCAAAGCCGGCGACCGGGCCGCCGCCCGCCGCTTGCTGGGGGCTTACGTGCGCCAGGCCCCCAATGACCCCCAAGCCTGGTTGTGGCTGTCGGGCGCGGTGGAGCGCGATTCTGAACGCATTTTTTGCCTGCGCCAGGTGCTTCAGCTAGACCCCGCCAACCAGGCCGCACAGCGCGGCCTGGCGCAGATTCTCAACCGCCAAACCCAACCCCCATCCCAAGCCGCCGCTCCCACGCCCCCGCCGCCCGCCCCCTCAGAAGCCGCCCCCCCCTCTCCGGCGCCCGCCGTTCCTGCCATCCAACGGCCCGGCCACCCCAACGCCCGCTTTCTGCCCGTCTCTGGTGCAGAGCCGCCCGGCCGTCCGGTTTTCCGCGCGCGGCCCTCGCTCGCTCAGGCCCTCAGCGGGTTTTGGGCTATGGCGCTGATCGTCTGGCTGATGAACGGTCTCTTGCAAGAAAGCGCCCTGCTCGAACTGGCGCTCTCGACGCTCATGTGCAGTAGTCTGGGCATGGTCATGGCCTACCTGTTAATCGTCATGGCGCTGACCCGCTACGAGCTGACCACCCGGCGGCTGGCCGTCACCGCCCCAGGGCGGCGGTTAGAGATCCCCATCCGTCACATCCTGCGCCTCGCGCCGCGCCAGAACTGGCTGCAGGCCCGCATCAATACCGGAGACCTGCTCGTAGAAGCCGCGCTGGGGGGCGAACTGCGCCAGGTGCGCCTGCATAACATTAGCGGCTTCCAAAAACGCTTACAGCAGTTCCAATCTGTCTTAGAGGAACGCCTATGAGAGACCTCGACCACTTTACCGGCTGCCTGCTGGGCGGCGCCATCGGAGACGCCCTGGGCGCACCCGTTGAATTTCACTCCCTGCAGGCCATCCGCCGCCAGCTTGGCCCGCGCGGGGTGACGGGCTACCTCGAACGCAATGCCCAGGGCCAGGCCGAATTCACCGATGATACGCAGATGACCCTCTTTACCGCCGAGGGCCTGTTGGACGCCGCCGCGCGCGCCGGCCAGGCGGACCCCGCCGCCAGCGTGGAGGCCATCTACCAGGCTTACCGGCGCTGGCTCCGCACCCAATACAGCGAATTCCCCACCGCAGATCGGCCTTCCAGCTACCTCCTGCGCCAGCCGGGCCTGTGGAAGCGCCGTGCCCCCGGCAACACCTGCCTTTCGGCCCTCAGCAGCGGCGTCATGGGGAGCGCGGCCCAGCCGCTCAACCACTCTAAGGGCTGTGGGGCCGTCATGCGCGTGGCCCCGGTCGGCCTGCTGTTCGACGCCGCCCAGTTTGGCGGCGCCGCCTTTGAATTGGGCTGTGCCGCAGGGGCTATCACGCACGGGCATCCTTCTGGCTACCTGCCGGCCGGTTTCCTGGCCCAGGTCATCGCCGGGCTGGTCGGCGGACAGCCGCTTGAAGACGCACTGCATGCCGCCCTCGACCTGCTGGCCGCCCAACCCCATCATGCCGAGACCACCCAGGCCGTGCGCCGCGCCCTGGCCGCCGCCCAAGACCCTCACACTCCCCCCACCGCAGAGACGGTCGAGCGGCTCGGCGCGGGCTGGGTCGGCGAAGAAGCCCTGGCGATCAGCCTCTACGCCGCCCTGATCGGACTGCGGGCCGGCAGTTTCGCCGAGGGCGTACTGCTGGCCGTCAACCACTCCGGCGACTGCGACAGCACCGCCGCCATCACCGGCAACCTGCTGGGATTGATCCTCGGCAAAGCCGCTATCCCCGCTGATTGGATCGAAGGCATCGCCCTGCGCGCGGTCATCGAAGAACTCGCCACCGCTTTGCTGGCCGCCAACAAAGACCCTCGCGTCTTGAGCGAGAAATTCATCGCGGCTTAGAACCTCCTGCGCCGCCGCTGATCGCCGCAGTTTTGCGAACCCCCCCTCTTAAAACCGCCGTTTTTGGGCCATTTTGGAGGGGGGGTCCGCAAAAATTCCCCGACTTGGGAAAGGGAGATGAAAACACACGAAAAATGGAGAAACCCAGGGGAAAAGACTTGCGAAACCAGGCAAAGGCGTTGTATAATCAGATCGCAGGTTGGGAAGTTTTCCCACCGCCGGGTGAGGGGAATCACCCGCTACCCGCTAGGGTATTAAGACGCGCGTATCTGCGCCAACGCCAACGCCACACATGAGCTGTCAGAATCACCCGCTACCCGCTAGGGTATTAAGACGCTAATAAATCTTTACGTAACATTTTTCTTTCCCTCCGAGTCAGAATCACCCGCTACCCGCTAGGGTATTAAGACGTAGGCCATACAATGTTCTCCTGGCTTACAATCTCCAGTCAGAATCACCCGCTACCCGCTAGGGTATTAAGACCTAAGTCGCGATGAGCGACAATTTGGGCGGTAACAGGTCAGAATCACCCGCTACCCGCTAGGGTATTAAGACACGTCTATTACCTGCGTCAGCGGTTGCCCAATGATGGGTCAGAATCACCCGCTACCCGCTAGGGTATTAAGACAAAACCCGTTCCAGTCGCGCAGCAGGTCCGCGTTGGGTCAGAATCACCCGCTACCCGCTAGGGTATTAAGACCTATCTGGATTCCAGGTCACGCCGGTTAGAGAAATGTTGTGTCAGAATCACCCGCTACCCGCTAGGGTAAAACAATATGGAGCGAACAGCGGTCAGCCTCTTAAAGCTGACCGCTGTTTCTTTTGGGGGGGGAGGGCTGTCAACGGATTAAGCCCATTCTTATGGGCCGCCCATTCTTATGGGCCGGGAGCGGATTGAACGGATTGAGGGCGGCCGTAGGGGCGGGGTTTCCCCGCCCGCGCAGGGGAGAACTGTCAGCGGAATAAGCCGCCCATTCCGATGGACCGAGAACAGATTTCTCTTGCAGGTCAGGTTCAGGGCACAGAATCCAATCCGGGCCATGCACAGGTCGCGGCGTTCAACCCCTGCGCGCCCTGAACCCGACACTTTCGCTCCGATCCTGGTGGAAGATGTCGGGTTCGGGGGCAGATTGGCGGAGGGGCGTTCTTGTACGCCGCTCTGGCGCTTGCATTCCTCCCCGAACCCGACCTACAAGAAATCCGTTCAATCCGTTCCTGGCCCATTCTGATGGGCGGCCCATCAGAATGGGCTTAATCCGCTGACAGCTCTCCCCCTCACCCGCGCAGACGGGCGAACGCGGGGCTGAAGCCCCTGCTCAGAACGTGGAAACCCTGCGGGTTGGAGAACCACAACCCCGTCAGGGGTTTGCATGTACTGAGGCGGGGGTTTCCAACCCCCGCCGATCCCCGCCGGCCGCTGGCGCAGGGTTATTAAGCAGTTCCCAACAAAATTTGAAAACCTTGATTCGCTGGATTATAATGATCCTTTGTTAACAAAAACAAAATGCTTCTTATGAAGGCGGCAAGTTGCAAATTACGCATACACTCGATCGCATGTTCGATCAAATCCTGACCGACGCCGAGGTCAAAGCCATTGCCCGCAGTCGGGGCTTCCCCGAAGGCAGTGGAGCCTCGCGCTCAACGGTTAAGAACCTGTTCCTCGCCTCCGTTGGCGTAGAAGAAGCCCTGGCCGGGCTGACGGTGGAAGAGCGCGCCGCCTTGCACATGCTCGCCGGGTTAGAAGAGAGCGTTGACGTCTCCTTCTTCGAGCGAATCTACCACGCCCCCGATTTCTCCTTTAAAACTGCCTACACGCAGACCTTCAACCAGCGCTACAAAGAGGTGTTGAAAACCGTGCGCGAGCGCCTGGTGCGGCGCGGCATCTTGCTGATGGACATCAACCCCTTCATGGGGGGAGCGCGCATCGAGCAGTGGAACTTCAGCCTGCCGCCCAACTTCATCGAACGCCTGCCGCCGCCCCTCCAGCCCGCGCGCCTGCCCGAACCGCCCGCCGCTGAAGAGGTTAACCCCCAGGCCCTCAACGGCTGGCTTCAACAGCTCCTCGGCAAGCCAGCCGAAGGCCCGCTGGCGAAAGAACCCCGCTTTCGGCTTAAACTCCAGGATGGCACCCTCTGGGCCGGCAGTCAGCCCCTGAACGAAAGCCATGTGTACGAGTGGTGCGGCAATTCCTGGCTCAAATCCATCCCCGCCAGACTGCTCTCATCCACCCAGGCCGAGCATCCCGCCCTGGCAATCCTCGCGGCGGTGGAGAACCTGACGCCGGAAGAGTGGTTTTTACCCCGCCAGCTTACCCCCATCCTGGCGGTGCGCTGTTTTGGGATCGAACACCCGCCCGCCGACGCCATGCTCGAAGAAGGCTGGAAGTGGGGCGTATTTGCCCGCCGCCGTCACAATGACCAGGTCTACTACAGCCCCCGCATGGTCCGCGGTTCAGCCAATCGGATCGTTTTTCCACCCGCGCCAGACCTGGCCCGTTACCTGAAGGCCAACCCCGGCGCGCGCCCGTCCGTCTCGCTCGACAATCTCCCCGCCGCCGTTCTGGTAGCCCTCAACCAGACTTCGCGCCTCGAACTCATGGACCGGCGGCTGTACTTCAGCCCTGAACAGACGAAAATCGCCAGCTACTACCTGGAGCTTAAAACCAACCCCACCGCTCAATGGCTGTTCGCCCATCTGCCCGATTACCAGGCCCATTACCGGCAAATTCAGGCCAGTTGGGGCAAGACCATCATCCACCAAAACCTGCACCTGGCCCGCATCAGCGATTTTGGCCTGATGGTGCAGTTCGAGCGTGCCTTCCGCCCCGGCGTAGATTACGTCCGCCTGGGCGAGCAGTGGGTGGCATTTCATAAAAACCTGCTGCCAGAGGTCGAAAAGCTGGTGAAGAAAGGTGAGTTCGTCATCAAGGTGGTGCGCCCATGAGCCAGACGGTCCTCCAGCTACCCACCCTGCCGGATGTCTCCGGCCTGACGCTCCACGCCAACCCCGCCGACCTGCACCACGACCTGGTGGCCTACCTCGATTACGTCGGCTCGCGCTCGGTCAAGCGCTCTTCGCGCGACAACCGCCTGCCTAAAACCACCCTGCGCGACCTGGCCCGCCTGCTGACGAACCCCCAGGCCGCCGACCAGATCAAAGAAGAGGGGGTCAGCGAGTGGATTGCCCTGGTCGAGTTCCTTGCCCTGCACATGAAGCTGGTCTCATTCCAGGCCGGGACGAACTACGCCCGCGATTTTCTAATCGCAGACTACGGCCATCCCGACAATTACGTCACTGTTAACGAAAAACAGGCGCGCACCTTTCTAGCCAAGCCCGCCGCCGAACAGGAACGCGCCATCCGCGAAACGCTGATCACCCTGCCGCTGGAAGCCTATAACGAACTGTTTGACCCCTCTCCGGTAGGTCGGCTGGACCGCTTCTTAGACTGGGGGCGCAGCCGTTCCTCGGCGGCCCTGGCAGACTTCCCCGGCGCGCGCCGCCTTCTGCTGAAACTGCTGGCCGAACTGCCCGCCGGCCAGTGGTTCAGCGTCAGCGGGCTGATCGCTTACCTCAAAGCCAATCACCGCTACTTCCTTCTGCCCCAGACCATCCGCTCGGCCAAACGCAGCGGCATTTTTGGGCGCTATATGGGATTCAACGAAAGCAAAGCCTCAAACCAGTGGAGCCAGGCGGAAATTAACGAAAGCGACCCCGACAGCTTCGAGCGGGTCGAAGGGCGCTTTGTAGAACGCTTCCTCGAAAGCCTGCCCCTGCTGATGCGTTACGTGGAACTGGCCTACGAGCCAGACCTCAACCGCGCGGCCCCCAACGCCCCCCACGCCCTCTACCCCCAGCGCGGACTGCTGACCGCCTTCCGCGTCAATGACCGCTTCCTGCACTTCGAGAAAGGCATCACCCCTCCAGTCCGTGTGACGGTCCAGCCCAACTTCGAGGCGGTGATCGTCTCCGAAATTTACCCCGCCGACCTGCTGGCCGAACTGCTGCCCCTGGGCGAGATGATCTCGAAAAGCACCGGCCAGGCTGGCCCCTCGGTGCTGACTCTGCGGCTGAAGAAGGAACGCGTGGCGGCGCAGGTGGCCGCCCGCCCCAACCTGGACGTGATCGCCCTTTTGCGGCGCGTTACCGGGCAGGAACTGGCCCAAAACGTCGTCGCCGAACTGCGCGAGTGGACACAGCATTCCGAGGTCTTTACCCTGTACGACGGCTTTGGCCTGCTCGAAACCACCCATCCCATGCCCCCCAACGCGCTGGCCGAATTTACCGTGGCCGAAATCGCCCCCGGCCTGCGGGTGGTGCGCCGGCCCGAAGAAGTTCTGCGCGCCTCCAACCAGGCGGGCATCCCCGTGGCACTGCTTCTCACCCACCACGACCACGTCCTTGCCACCCTGCCAGATGAGGCCCAGACCGCCTTTGCCACCCCGGCCCGCCCGCTCACAGCAGAGCCAAAGGTCCAGCCGGTGACGGTGAAGCGCGAGGAACGCGTCATTCTGCGCTTTAACGGCCAGCCGGCGGCCTTTCAGGCCATCTGCATGGCGCTGGCCGAACTGCGCGTGCCTTTCGAGACGGTTGACCGCGAGCTGACCATCCTCTTTTCCAAAGAGTATGATCCCCTCTTAGAACAGGCCTTCCAGGCCGTAGCAGATCGGTTTCAAATTCAAGTACAAAAATAACCCATGTATCAACCCGATAACCCCTTAATCGTCCAATCGGATAAAACGGCCCTGTTAGAGGTAGATAACCCCCAATACGTCGCCGCCCGCGATGCCTTAGCCCGCTTTGCCGAGTTAGAAAAATCCCCCGAACACATCCACACCTACCGCATCACGCCGCTGTCGCTGTGGAATGCCGCCTCAACCGGCATGCGCGCCGCCGATATCCTGGCGCAGTTGGCGGCCTTTGCCAAGTACGACCTGCCCGGCAATGTGGTGCGCGACATCGAAGACTACGTAGGCCGCTACGGGCGCGTCAAGCTGGTGCGCGAAGAAGATGATCTCTTTTTGGTCAGCGATGACCCGGTGCTGATCGCCGAGATCGCCCGTCACAAGCGCATGCAGTTGTACATCCTCGATCAGGTCAGCCCGCTGCGCCTGCGCGTCCGCGCCGCTATGCGCGGCCACATTAAACAGGTATTGGTGCAGATCGGCTACCCCGCCGAAGACCTGGCCGGCTACGTGGACGGCGACGCACTGCCCATCCAGCTCCGCCAGGTGACAAAGCGCGGCAGGCCCTTCGCCATGCGCCATTACCAGCAAGAAGCCGTTGAACTCTTCCACGCGGGCGGTTCAGCCCAGGGCGGATCGGGGACCATCGTTTTACCGTGCGGAGCGGGCAAGACCATTGTGGGCATGGGGGTGATGGAAAAACTGCAAACGTCCACCCTCATCCTCACCCCTAACACCGTGGCCGTGCGCCAGTGGATTGATGAACTGCTCGATAAAACCACCCTGCACGGCGATCAGATCGGCGAATATACGGGCCTGCTCAAAGAGGTTCGCCCGGTGACGATCTCCACTTACCAGATCATCACCTACCGCAAGCGCAAAAGCAAAAAGGTAGCCGCCGCCGTTAGCGAGAACGGCTCTGACTACGGCACGGGCCTGGATGAACCCCTGGAAGAAGAGAACGGGGCTGATGGGGCGGATGAATATCCGCACTTTGAACTATTCAATGCCCGCAACTGGGGGTTGATTATCTACGACGAGGTTCACCTTCTGCCGGCCCCGGTGTTTCGCATCACCGCCGAACTGCAAGCCCGCCGCCGTCTGGGGCTGACGGCCACGCTGGTGCGCGAGGACGGGCGCGAGGAAGACGTTTTTTCGCTCATTGGCCCCAAAAAGCACGACGTTCCCTGGAAAGACCTGGAACGCCAGGGCTGGATTGCCACCGCCATCTGCCACGAGGTGCGCATCCCCCTGGAAGAGAGCATGCGCATGGAGTACGCTCTGGCCGAACAGCGCAACAAGTATTCCGTCGCGGCCCACAACCCCGCCAAGATCAACGTCCTCACCGCCCTGCTTCGCAAGCACCGCGGGGCCCACACGCTGATTATCGGCATGTACCTCGATCAATTAGAAGAAATCGCCCGCATGCTCTACGCCCCGCTGATCACCGGCAAAACCCCCGTGCGCGAGCGCGAAAAACTCTACGAAGACTTCCGCGCTGGCCGGGTGAAAACCCTGGTCGTCTCAAAAGTGGCAAACTTCTCCATTGACCTGCCCGATGCTAACGTGGCGATTGAAATCTCCGGGACGTTTGGCTCGCGCCAGGAAGAGGCCCAGCGCCTGGGGCGCATCTTGCGGCCCAAAGAAGACGGCTCCATGGCCCATTTCTACACCCTCGTCACGCGCGACACCATTGACCAGACCTTCGCCGCCAACCGCCAGCGCTTCCTCACCGAACAGGGCTACGGCTACGAAATTTTGTACGATACCGATGTATTAAAATAGTGATAGCCGCACTCATCGAAGTCAATAATCGTCAGCGTTCCCCCACCCGGTCCTTCCTTATAAAGGAAGTTCCATTGGTGCAAATCGTTGTGGATCGCTCCATAACAATCGCGCGTGACCGGGTAAGCGCGCAAAGCGTCTTTCAGCGGCAGCCAGCGCTTCACAATCTCCGGCTCGGCGCACCAGCGCGCGAAAGCCGCGTGTATTGACTGATGGACATACAAATGTTGGCGTGTTCCGCTTCGTTATAACGATCAATATTGTAGTTTTGATACCTGGTATATAATTATTCAATGATAAGAGGTTCGATGATGAAAACCCGTCGAATGAGTACAGGAATATTGATCATAAACCCTGTCAATAACATCCGCATCCCTAAAGTAGGTATTCCAGTAGAAAGGTGGCTGGTAGGCTAACTATTTTAATAAGGGCACATATAACAGGGCTCAAGACTGATCTTCTAAAGGAAAGGAATTTATATGGCCGCACCAGATGATCAATTGACCACAACTGATTTAGCTATCCGGGCTCACGACATCACTGTTTGCTTAGAAAGAACCACAGTACCGGAATTTGATTTCATTTCCCTTCTTGGTATGGCAACGAGGTTGGCTCTCCATTTAAGGGGTGTGCAAGCTGTTTCATACCCCACAATTCGAGATGTTGCGGTTTATTTGCTCGATTTCCCTTCATCAACAGTCGTAAAACCAGTACTTGAATTACTAGCTGAAGCTGAATTTGTAAAGCTTGATACGGAAGGCTTAACGATCAGAACCGTAATTCCAGATATACCGTTTTATGAAGATGTGTTTACAAGCTTGGGAAATGTAGCCATTAGTCAAAGTAAAATATCGGAACCCGAATTTTTGACGCTTACTTTGATGAAAAAACTATCGGCTTCTCCTATGCTTGTTGACCATGTTTATCAAACGGGCGCAGAAAAGAAATTAGTTGATCGAGTTATCGACATTGGTAGTAAAGGCAACTATTTGATTAACCGGCGCGCTCGTGGGAGATCTGTGTTGCTTTCGCCTACATATTTTCCTGAGAATGTTGGCGCATATAGTGACCTGGTGGCTGCAAATGGTGCGCACAAGGTAAAAAGAGTTTTGGAATTGTTAAAAGAAAATCAGGGTTGGCCTCTGATCAAAATTGAAACAGAGAGAGCGATCGGGCAAATCTCAATTGATGATACCGAGATTCAGGTGGCAAAAATGCTCGCAGGAGAAGGATTCCTACCTCCACCGGCAATTGAGACAACACATGCAGGCGTTAATTCATTTCTTTTTGGCCCACGTCCTGGAAAAACTCAATTACCTCCAGAAAAAAGGCCCGTTTATGAAGCTGCCATGGCTCTAGTGGCATCTGTTAGACAAGGGCAGCTGCTACCAGCCAAGTATGCAATTCGTTCTCCAATCGCCTTGTTATCAGCATTTAGAGACAGAGGATACATTCGTGCAAATACTGAAGCATTAGAACAATATCGCCAGGTTGCAGCCTTAAGAGTAGGACGAATTATACAAGTAGAGAATAATTGGGGAGAGCTTCATTTAATCGACTTACCCGAAAATCGAGAGGCAGTCGATATGGCCATTACTATGGTTAGTGGATCAGAACCGCAAGTAAGTGCAAGAGAGGATATTATATTATCTCTTCGCCAAGGCGAAAAATATGTAGAATCATTAATTGGAAGGAAAAGAATTCTGGAGAATAAACCCGTTGAAATTGACGAGGAGACACAGGAAGCCATAGACACATTCCTTTTGAGAGGTAGAGAATGAACAAAGATTCCAGTCAAAAAGATATGCTATTTAAGCACTTCTATTCACTAGGATGGTTTGCCCAACCTGAAGTAGTTGTGTTTCATAAAGGAGGTGTCAACGAACAAAAAAAGGTTATTACAGATATTGATGTACTGGCATTACGCCCCGGAACAGATCTTTCTTGGGAGCTAGTTCTCGGGGATTGCAAAACTTTGAAGGGGCAATCTCCAGCCAACAGAGCATTATGGTTGAGAGGATTAATGAACTTCTTCAACGCATCAGAAGGTCTATTGGTGTTGAAGAAAGAACAACCAATGGAAGCAGACCATAAACTTTTTGCGTCTAGCTTCAATGTAACTTTATTGGATGAGAATGAGTTTGATGAGTACGATAAAGCTGTAATTTATCCTAATGGCTCATCTAATTATCCACTGACGCTCAATCAAATTCAGCGTCTCATAAATATTCAGGTTCGTTATCCCAAACTCAAACCTCTAGTTGAATATCTGTACATTTTATCCTGGAATGAAAACAACTTCATTGATATAGTACGAAAACTTATCGGTGAGGCACAGCAAATCTATCAAGAAATAGATCCATCAATAAAAGAACACTTGGCCCTTATTCTTGATACATGTGCGATTTTTTCTATTGGGTTAGCAGAATGTGTCGGCATAATCTTTAAACAATATTTCAAACCCAGTACTCATGGGCAGCTTGATGAATCCCTTAAGTACTTATTGTGGGGAGGGCGGAGTCAGTATGATTTTGTTGCAAGATTACGGAATGAATTAATTGCTGCAAAAAGAACCCCTGCTACGCCTTTAGCACTTCCTGAATGGGAAAGGTTTATGCAATTAGTTCGAAGTTTATTAGAGTATCCCGCTTTGGCTTTCTCTCTGCCGATTCTTTTTAGAAATGCTGCGATTAATGTGCTCTTTGATCAGCCTTTTCTAGGCACCTACAATTCCGATAAGGATTTGTTGCTTCTAAAATTTGGAATGCTAGTTTATAACTATTTTTGTCGGGCGGCCAAGTTTCCACCTCAGGCTAGAGAAATTTTAGAAGGAGAATTTGTTAGGAAGCAATCTAGCGTTCTGAGCATGAGTAGAAACGCTTCAGATAAAGAGGAGGGCTCGCAACAATCTCCAGTTATTACCAATACCACTTCTATTACTGAGGAAGATTCCCAACGTTCTGACCATAAAACCCCATCATCAGAACACGATCATACCCCAAAGAACAATATTCAACCAGAACTTCCTCTGGAAAAAAATACGAAACCTGTATCAGACCAGGATACAGAAAAACCTTTATAGTGGCTAACAAAATTTAGACACGAAAATGGGCAAAAATAAGGTGTAAACTAAACACACCATGCCCACGAGAAAACACTTCACCGTCACCCAGAAGTGGGAGTATGCTCTAGAGGAAGATATTTTCGTAAAGAAGGATGGTAAGTGGTATCTGATTGGACAAAAAGTGATTCAGTGGCATGGTGGTTAATCATTCCTCCGCGTGGCTGATTGTCGCATGGGTGGGTATGTAAGCTGTCAGCGGATTTCGGCCCATAAAAATGGGCGAGGAGCGGATGGAGCGGATTGAGAGCGGGTTTCCTCATACCCACGCTCTGCATCCAGCCCATAGGTCGGGTTCAGGGCTGGAAGAAGGTTGCCAGACCATGCACCAGCGCCAACCTTCACCCCGGCGCGCCCTGAACCCGACGCAAGAAGCCGCTCCAACTCGCCCCCAACAGAAAAATGCGCCCTACTTTCATCTGGGTTCTCATTCTTCGCCGAAAACCGGCTATAATTATCTTGATCGGTATAATCACACAAGGGAGGTTTGTAATGATTCCGTCTTTACCCTTTGGCCGCACCGGACACGTCAGCACCCGGGTTCTCTTTGGAGCCGCCGCTCTGGGCGGTGTCACCCAGGAAGAGGCTGACCGCACCATGGACCTGCTCGTACGCTACGGCATCAACCACATTGACACCGCCGCCAGCTACGGCGACTCTGAACTTCGCCTCGGCCCATGGCTCGAAAAGAACCGCAGTAAAGTTTTCCTCGCCACCAAAACCGGCGACCGCAAATATGCCGAAGCCAAAGCCAGCATCCGCCGCTCGCTGGAGCGCATGCGCACCAACCAGATTGACCTCATCCAACTGCACGCCGTCATCGAAGATGAAGAATGGGAAACCGCCCTCGGCCCCGGCGGGGCGCTCGAAGCCGCCGTAGAAGCCCGCGAAGAGGGCCTGGTGCGCTTCATCGGCATCACCAGCCACTCTCTGCGCGCCCCCATGATGCACAAAAAGAGCCTGGAACGCTTCCCCTTCGACTCGGTCCTGCTCCCCTACAACTACATGCTGGCCCAAAACCCCGAATACATGGCCGACTTCAACGCCCTGATGCAAATCTGCCGGGAACAGAACGTGGCCGTACAGCTCATCAAGACCAACCAGCGCCGCAAGTGGGATGAAGGCCGCCAGCGCTTCGCTTCTACCTGGTACGAGCCGTTCACCGATCAGGAATCGGTCAACAAAGCCGTCTGGTGGGCGCTTGGCACACAGCCCCACGCATTCCTCAACTCTTCAGGCGACATCCACGTCCTGCCGGCTTTCCTCGAAGCCGCCGCAAACTTTGATCCTCAGCGCATCCCCACCACCGAAGAGATGGAAACCCTGATGCGAGAGAAAGAAACCGTACCGCTGTGGCCTTAATGGCCCACAATGAGCGCGCCCGCTGCCCGTTCTGCCACAGCGGGCGCGTTATTTCAAAAAACCAGCCTCTGCTCCCATGAAAAACAACGTCACCCCCGCCTACGAACCGGAGTGGAACTCACTCAAAACGCACCCCACCCCCAAATGGTATCTGGATGGCAAGTTCGGCATTTTCATCCATTGGGGCGTTTATTCCGTGCCAGCTTTTGGCAACGAATGGTACCCGCGCAATATGTACCTGCCGGGTACGAAAGAATTTGAACACCATCGGGCCGTCTATGGGCCGCAGGATCGCTTTGGCTACAAAGATTTTATCCCGCGCTTCACTGCCGAAAAGTTCGACCCCGCCGCCTGGGCCGATTTGTTCCGCCGCGCCGGGGCGCGCTTTGTCGTACCGGTGGCCGAACACCACGATGGTTTCGCCATGTACGATTCCGCCCTCACCCGCTGGAACGCCGCCCGCATGGGGCCGCGCCGCGACATCCTCGGCGAACTGGGCGAAGCCGTGCGCCGCGCGGGCATGGTTTTGGGCGTCTCCAGCCACCGCGCCGAACACTGGTGGTTTATGAACGGCGGACGTGCCTTTGAATCAGATGTGAACGACCCCGCCTACGCCGATTTTTACGGTCCGGCCACGCCCATCACCACCACCGATTGGAACAGCAGTGACTGGCAGCCCCGCCCCGACCCGGCCTATCTGGAAGACTGGCTCAACCGCTGTTGTGAACTGGTAGACCGCTACCGCCCCCAATTGTTCTGGTTCGACTGGTGGATTCACCAACAGGCGTTTGCCCCCTACCTGCAAAAATTCGCCGCCTACTACTACAATCGCGCCGCAGAGTGGGGGCTGGAAGTGGCGATCAATTACAAGTTAGACGCTTTCGCCGAGGGCAGTGCCGTGCTGGATATCGAGCGCGGACAGCTCAAAGACATCCGCCCGTTCTTCTGGCAGAACGATACTTCCATCTCCAAAAACTCGTGGGGGTTCGTCCACGAGCAGGAATACAAGCACCCCGGCGACATCATCACCGACCTGGTAGACATCGTCAGTAAAAATGGGGCTCTTCTGCTTAACGTCGGCCCCCGCCCCGATGGGACCATCCCAGAAACGGAACAGGAAGTGCTGTTGGAAATCGGGCGCTGGCTGGAACTGAACGCCGAAGCCATCTACAACACCCGCCCCTGGCGCATCTACGGCGAAGGCCCTACCGAAGTGCCAGAAGGCTCTTTCACCGACACCCGCCGCCAGCCCTACACCCCCGCCGACATCCGCTTTACCACCGCCGGAAGCGCCCTTTACGCTACCGCGCTGGCCTGGCCCGCCCCAGAACTGGTCATCCGCTCACTGCGCAGTGGGTCGCCGTACTGCACCCGTCAGGTGCGGCGCGTTTGGCTGTTGGGCCGCCCCCAGCCGCTCGAATGGCGGCAGGATGAAGAGGGGCTAAAGGTGCAGGTTCCCCCTGAAAAACCCTGCGACCATGCCTATGTGTTCAAGATCGAATTGACCTGAACATGCGCGCCGTCAGCCAGACGGCCGCCAGCGCCAGCACCATGAACGACCCTGCCTTGCCGATGAACGCCCCCAGGGGCAGTTCGATTCCGGCTTGCAGTTGAAAGACCGTCTGCGTCGCCACCATGACGCCTACGATCGCCAGTACAATCAGCATCAGAGCGGCCAGCAGGTTGCCCAGCGGAGCGCGGCGCAGTACCAGCACCCCCGTGAGGAACGCCACCGGGGCAATCACGCCGAGGTCAAACACATAGGTAACTTCCGTCGTGTAGCTGGCAATCTCTGGCGCGCCGCCCGCGAAGAGCGGGCCGAGGATATCTCCCAGCCAGGCGACCAACAGCGCCAGGCCGGAGATGAACGTCAGAATGGCAATTCCCCGGCGGGGCAGGTCCGGCCCCAGGCGCGCGGCCAGTTCTGCGCGGTCAACGGCTGTAAACGCCAGGATAAAGGCAAACAAGGCGGCTCCAAAGTAGGCGATATACACCAGGAACAGGTTGTTGTAGGCCGCGCCCAGCGCCACCGAAGCGGCGTTGTACAAAAAGTAACCCAGCACGCCCACCAACAGCAGGCCGCCCCGCGCCGAACCCCGCCGATACAGCCATAGAGCCGCCGCCAGCAGAGGAACGCCCAGGAACAGGGTCACAGCGTCGGTTCCGCGCAGGATCGGCGCTTTAAAATAAGTATCCAGGGCGTAAATGCCCTGGCCGTACATCTGCACCGTCTGACCGCGCAGCGTGGTAAAAGTAAACGGGCCGCTCCCACCCTCAGAGAACAGCCCCACCGCCGACTGCGCCGCCGCCAACAGGCCGGTTAACAGAGCCAAAAGAAAAACCGCCGGAGATCGCTTCATTCTATTCACCTGGAAACCCTATGGAATCACTTACGCACATCATTATAACCGAACAGGCGGGCCGGTTTGCCGGCTGGCCGGCCAATTATGGCATTTGGTCCTGGGGCGAGGAAGTAGTGGTGGGGTTCGCGCTCGGCTGGCACGACCCCAACGCCCCTTTCCACGCTCGTGACCGCACCCGCCCTATGTTGCCCATGCAGGCCCGTTCTCTCGATGGTGGGCGCACCTGGTCGGTGGAACCCATGCCCGTGCAGTCGCCCGGCGGGACGGGCATTTCGGCGGACGAGCATATGATCCCCGCTCTGCAAGCGGCGGAGGCCATCCGCCAGGGCCGGCCGCCCCTGCCGGCCCCCTGCCCAGGAACGATAGACTTCACCCACCCCGATTTTGCCTGGCTGTGTGCCCGCACCGGGCTGGGCAAAGGCACGCTGGCGTGGTTTTACCTCTCCACCGACCGTTGTCACACCTGGCAGGGCCCCTACCGCCTGCCCTCTTTTGGGTTGGCCGGGGTGGAGGCCCGCACCGATGTGATTGTGACCGGCCCCCGCGAAGCCCTGCTGCTGCTGACAGCTTCTAAACGCACCGGCGGCGAGGGCAGTGGAGTCTTCTGCGCCCGCACCACAGACGGCGGCCAGAGCTTCGAGCGCCTGGCCTGGGTGGCCCGCGCGCGCGGGACAGGATTTAAGATCATGCCGGCCACTGCGCACCTGGGCGGAAATGAACTGCGCACCGCCGTGCGCTGCCAGACGGCCACCTCTGGCGCGGTTGAAGTCTATGCCTCTTCTGACCTGGGCCGCACCTGGCGCTTCCTCTCGCGCCCGGCCCGCTTTGCGGGGCGCGTCAGCAACCCACCTGCTCTGACTCTTCTGCCCGATGGCCGCCTGGCGCTGGTGTACGGTTACCGCCTGCCGCCCTACGGTCTGCGCGCCCGTCTCTCGGCGGATGGCGGGGCCGCCTGGGGCACGGAAATCGTCCTGCGCAGTGATGGCGGCTCGCCCGACCTCGGCTACCCGCGCACCGTCCTGCTCCCCGGCGGTGACCTGCTGACCGTCTATTATTTCAACACCGCGCCCGACCGCGAGCGCCACATCGCCGCCACCCGCTGGCGTCCCTGCTAAGGCCGTTAGCCCTCTTTAATCATCCGGTCTACCACCAACTGGCGGAACTCTGGCGAAAGGCTGGCAAAATAGGCGCTGAAGCCCGTGACGCGCACCACCAGGTCGGGGTATTTGCTGGGGTCTTTGTGGGCTTCTAACACCCGCTCGGCGTCCATGATGTTCATATTAATCTGCGTGCCGCCCAGCTTAAAGTGAGTGGCAATCAGGTTGCAGATGGCCTCTACGCCCTCGCGGTCGCGCGAGAGGGCCGGGTCTAGTTCGATCTGCATGGGCGCGGTATTGCCCCACCCCGGCTGGACCGAGGCAATCGCCGCCGCCATGGCCGTAGGCGCGCCGTCTTTGCGGAAACCCGGATCGGGGTTCGAGCCGTGCGAAATCGGCTCGCCGCTCCGCCGCCCATTGGGGGTGGCCCCTACCACTTTGCCCATCGGAATGGTATTGGCCCACGAGAACAACCCTGGGATCATGTTGAACCCGGCGGGAGTAGGCCGGGCTTTCACCGCCTCGGTGAAGGTCCTGGCTATCTTCACCGCCCATTCATCTGCCCGCGACCCCCCACTGCCGTAGCGCGGGATGTTCTTCATCAGCAGGCGGGCGCGCTCGCCCTGCGGCCCGGCCCAATTCGAGCGCAAATGCGCCGTGACCTCTTCCCACGTCAGGCGGCCTTCCAGCTCCACACGCTGTTCCAGGGCCGCGAAGGAATCGGCCACCGTCGCCAGCGCCGCGCCGTCAACGCACAGGTTGTAAAACTCCACTCCGCCGTGCGAAGCGTCGCGGCCCTTCTCAATCGGCCCGTGACAGAGCAAATCGAGCACCAGTTCGGGGAACACCTCGTACATGTGCCCCATGTGAAAGTCTAACCCCTCGGCGATCACTTCCACCGCGCGGCACAGGTGACGCTCAAAGCACTCCCACAGCCCGGCCACCGAAGGATTCCCCGCCGCCACAAGCTCATCATAGGCCGCCTCAAACACAGCGGCAAAGTTGATCTTTACGCAGTCGTTCAGGGTATATTCGCGTCCGGGGATGGCGCTCCAGTGACAGCCAGAGTAAGCCCGCTCGTAGCCCAACCCTAACGGATAGCCGTTTTTGGCAAAGCCGCGGGCGGTTACATCTACCCCCAAGAACTTCGGGATGCCGGTCTTATCCTCGAACATGATCTCCACCCCGCGCCGCAGAAGACCAGGGTCGGTGGTATCGCCCACCGCCACGCCCACATTCGCCGGGATTTTCAGTTGATGGGCCGCTTCTAACACCAGGTACGAGACGCGGCTGGTCACGTCGCGCCCGTGACTGTCTGGCCCGCCTAACTGCAAATAGGCCGTGTCGCGGATGAGCAGGCAGGCCAGGTAGAACACAGCCGCCTCGTCATCGAGAATGCCCGCCTGCACGTCGCGCTCATAGTAGGGCTGTAAGATCACGTCCAGCCGCCCCAGTGAGCCAGAACCGTTGTACATGCGCGCCGCCATGTCGTACCACAGAATCCACTGGCAGGCGTCGCGGAAGGTGCGCGGCGCGCCCTCGACCAGGTAAAAGTTCATCTCGGCTATGGCTTCCAGGTTAGCGCGCACAGCAGGGTTGGCCTCTTCCTGAGCCATCGCCTGAGCCTTTTCAGCGGTGCGCCGCACCCAAGACTGCAAGCCCAAGACAACCGCTTCTAACCCGGCGTACAACTCTTGGGCCTCAGAGTCGGTATTCACCGCCTGATAGCGGTGGATTTTCTCCAACAGCCCGCCAAAGCCCAACTGCAGGCCAATCGTCAGGTCCTGGCAGAAGTGCTGGGTGGCCCCAATGCCGGGAGCCAGGTTGTACTTGCGCTGTTCTTCGTGCAGGTGATCAAAGCGCAGGTCGGGGTTCCAGTGCGGCTTGCGGTACGACATAAAATTCGCCATGTACGCCCCCGCCAGCGCCGAGTTCGGGTCTACGTAAGGGGGGTGAGCATCCAGCAGACGCCGGAAGTTCTCGCCGCAGATGCGCGGGCCAAAGAACCCTCCCGATGGGTGATTGCTCTCCACCTGGTAGCCCGATAACAAACAGTCGGTGATTGGCATCCCCGATGAACTGATCGTTTTGACGATCTCGCGGCGGTCAACGGGCGGCAGGATGATGGCGTGATCGTCATGGTCCTTCGACCCCGTCAGTTCGATCTTCTCGCGGGTCTGTTCCAGCTTGGCGGCGCGCAGGGCCGCCAGCCGGTTGGCGTAGGTATACTCGGTGGTTAAGGTGGCATCCAGCATATTCCCTCACACAAAACAAAGAATGGAGCGCGCAGAGCGCAAAGGCAAGGCTACCGGCAAATGGCATCCGGCACGAACTGCTGGGCTTCGTCCAACAGCGCGCGCAGGTGATCCTTGGCCGGCGCTTCGAGGCGCGCGGCCCGATAGTCCAGGTCGAGCGAGCGGTATTTATCGCCGGCCAGGCGGTGGAAAGGCAGTAGTTCGAGCGACAGCCGGGCACTGCCGGGCGGGCGCAGGGCGTTTAGATCACGCACAAAGGCGGCAATGGCCCCAATCGCCGCGGGACTGTCGTTGACGGTCGGAATGACAGGCGTGCGGAACAGCAGAGGCTTTCCGCTGGCGGCCAGACGGCGGGCATTCGCCAGGATGCGCTCATTGGGTACGCCGGTAGCGGCCTGGTGCTGTTCAGAATCCAGGTGCTTAAGGTCCATCATCACCAGGTCTACCAGGGGAAGCACTTCTTCCAGGCGTTCCCAGGGGAAGTAAGCCGTGGTTTCGATGGCCGTGTGGATCTCTTCCGCGCGCAAACGCTCCAACAGGGCCAGGGTAAACTCGCGCTGTAAAAGGGGTTCGCCGCCAGAGAGCGTCACCCCGCCGCCGTTGGCGTCATAAAAAGCGCGGTCGCGCAGGACTTCAGCGGCGGCCTGTTCAACCGTCAGGCGCTCGCCGGCCAGTTGCAGAGCCTCGGCACAGCACTCCGCCACGCACGCGCCGCATGTGATGCACAGGGCGCGGTTGTAGAAATGTCCTTCAGCGGTGAGGGTATGCGCCCCCTGCTTGCAAACCGCCGCGCAGGCTCCACAGCCAATACAGCGCTGAGCAAAATACTGCACTTCTTGTTGACCTTTTAACCCTTCGGGATTGTGACACCAAAAACAGCGCAGTGGACAGCCCTTTAAAAAGACCGTCGTGCGGATGCCCGGCCCATCGTGGATGGAAAAACGCTGGATGTTGAAGACGAAACCGGTAAGATGGCTCATATGTTGATATTCACCCTGGGCAGAGCGCGCCGCTCGCCAAAACATTAAGGATATTTAACATTATAGGTTGTTTTGAACAGCAGCAGCCATTTTAAGACGGATGTAACGGAAAAGAGGTGTCTTTGATCGAAATTGAGTTATATTGAACCGTCTCATCTTGCCCCGTTTGAAACACTACCCCATCCACGCATCGAACTGAGCCCAGAATCCATCCTTCATTTTACAAGCCATTTGGCAAGCCGCCCACAGCCATGCTAACATAGATACCATCCTTCAATACCCACCCCACCGAAAGAGAACCGTCATGCAAATTTCCCGATTCCTTGCCGCTCTCCGCCCCCGATTGGCCCTCCGCCCGGCCCTGGCACATGCCTGGCGGCAGGTGCGCCCCGGCCCGCGCGCTCTGCGGGGCGCCGCCCGTGCCATGCTCCTGCTTTCCGCGCTCATCTATCTGATCTTTGCCATAGACACGGCCCAGGGGCCGCTGATGGCCCTGCTTCTCACCCTGGCCGGTCTGATTGTAGGCGGCCTTCTGCTTTTGTGGCTGGGGCAGGGCATCGCCAAGTTGATCGAACTGCTGGCGCGCGTTCCCTGGCCGTTGCGCTGGGCGGCGCTGGGCAGTTTGGCCCTGCTGAACCTGGTCGCCATGATGTTAAACCTGCCCTTCCCCGGCCTGCTGGCAGTGCTGGTCCTGCTGCTGGTTGGCGCCGCCCTGGTCGGCGGGGGCATTGGGGCGCTGACGGGCGGCGGGACCGAGCTCCAAACCGGCCTGCGCCGGGCCCTGACCCTCGGCGGCCTCGTCGTCGGGCTGGCGGCGCTGACCGGCGGCCTGGCCTGGTTCCTTTGGCCCGGCCCGCCCGCCCCAACGGTGATCAACGCCGCGCAGACCGGCGCGCCCACCGCCGCCGTCACCCTGCCCAATCCCGCACAACCCGGCCCCTACCCGGTAGCCGCCCTCACCTACGGTTCCGGCACAGACCGCAGCCGCCCCGAATTCGGTGCACAGGTCAGCCTGCGCACCCGGCCTGTGGACGGCTCAAAGCTGTTAGCAAGCTCCTGGGCCGGCCTGCCCGGCCAACTGCGCACCCGCTGGTGGGGCTTTGGGCCAGACCACCTGCCCCTCAACGGGCGGGTCTGGTTCCCCGCTGAGGGAGACGGCCCCTTCCCCCTCATCCTCATCGCCCACGGCAACCACCTCATGGCCGATTATTCTGACCCCGGCTATGCCTACCTGGGCGAACTGCTGGCCTCGCGCGGGTTTATCTGCGTGTCGGTGGATGAGAACTTCCTCAACAGCGGTGTGATTGACTTGTTCGAGGGGTTCCACAAAGAAAACGACGCCCGCGCCTGGCTTCTGCTCGAACACCTGCGCGTCTGGCAGGACTGGAACAGCGACCCGGCTTCGCCTTTTTACGGCAAGGTGGACCTGGAGCGCATCGCCCTGGCCGGCCATTCGCGCGGCGGAGAGGCCGCCGCGACGGCCGCCCTCTTCAACCGACTGCCCGCCTACCCCGATGACGCCTCGCTGGCTTTCGATTA